>Ga0194135_10000018_pt1 | contig 99571 bp, 88 predicted proteins | sample LitLau_LLRF_2013_FD_134024 | JGI IMG/M metagenome (GOLD analysis project Ga0194135, IMG submission 134024) | Freshwater sediment microbial communities in response to fracking from North America - Little Laurel Run_MetaG_LLRF_2013 (version 2) | ecosystem: Environmental > Aquatic > Freshwater >...
CGCCGAATCCCGCGCCGGTGAATTGCTGCTGGGCCTAGGCATTCCCCTGGAACAGCATTTCGGCCCGATGACCGAAGTCGCGCCAGGCTGGAAACTGCGGGTGCTGCTGGCCCAGGCGCTGTTCTCCGATCCGGAAGTGCTGCTGCTGGACGAACCGACCAACCACCTGGACATCAACACCATCCGCTGGCTGGAAAACATCCTCACGGCGCGTAACAGCACCATGATCATCATTTCCCACGACCGGCACTTCCTGAACAGTGTCTGCACCCACATGGCCGACCTGGACTACGGCGAGCTGCGCCTGTTCCCGGGCAACTACGACGAGTACATGATCGCCGCGACCCAGTCCCGCGAGCAGCTGCTGTCGGACAACGCCAAGAAGAAAGCCCAGATCGCCGAGCTGCAGACCTTCGTCAGCCGCTTCTCGGCCAACGCCTCGAAAGCCAAGCAGGCCACGTCCCGAGCCAAGCAGATCGACAAGATCCAGCTGGCCGAAGTCAAGCCGTCGAGCCGGGTCAGCCCGTTCATCCGCTTCGAGCAGACCAAGAAGCTGCACCGCCAGGCGGTGACCCTGGAGCGCATGTCCAAGGGTTTCGATGGCAAGACCCTGTTCCAGAACTTCAGCTTCACCGTCGAAGCCGGCGAGCGCGTGGCGATCATCGGTCCCAACGGTATCGGCAAGACCACTCTGCTGCGCACCCTGGTGGGCGAGCTGACCCCGGACGCCGGTTCGGTGAAATGGACTGAAAGCGCGGAAATCGGCTACTACGCCCAGGACCACGCCCACGACTTCGAAGACGACGTCAGCCTGTTCGACTGGATGGGCCAGTGGACCCAGGGCGAGCAGATGATCCGTGGCACCCTGGGCCGCATGCTGTTCTCCAACGACGAGATCCTCAAGTCGGTGAAGGTGATTTCCGGTGGTGAGCAAGGCCGCATGCTGTTCGGCAAGCTGATCCTGCAAAAGCCCAACGTGCTGGTGATGGACGAACCGACCAACCACTTGGACATGGAATCCATCGAGGCCTTGAACCTGGCCCTGGAGAACTACCCGGGCACGCTGATCTTCGTCAGCCACGACCGTGAGTTCGTTTCGTCCCTGGCCACTCGCATCATCGAGCTGAGCCCAAGCGGCGTGACCGACTTCAGCGGCACCTACGACGACTACCTGCGCAGCCAGGGCGTCATGTTCTAAAGGCAGCGGCAAGCGGTAAGCGGCAAGAAGAAAGCCCCGTCCGGTGTGACGGGGCTTTTTCGTATGCACGCCCCCCTCTCGTAGGAGCCGGCTTGCCGGTGAAAAGGCCCTTGAGTCGGCATTGCCCCAGAGAACGCCTTCGCTGGCAAGCCAGCGCCTACGGGGCGGAGGGAAAAATCGTTAGCCTGCTTCCTTTTATAATCGCGCCACGCGATGATGCGGATCTCTAACCGCCGCACGCGAACGAGCCTTCATGCCAGAGCCACAAAGCCCCGCTCAAAGCTCCATGGCGATCACCCTGCAGATCGTCTCGATCGTCTTCTATACCTTTATCGCCTTCCTCTGCATCGGCCTGCCGATTGCCGTATTGCCCGGGTATGTGCACGAACAATTGGGTTTTAGTGCGGTGGTTGCTGGCTTGACCATTGGCTCGCAATACCTGGCCACCCTGCTCAGCCGCCCCATGGCCGGGCGCCTGTCGGACACCGTGGGCACCAAGCGCTCGATCATTTACGGCTTGCTGGGGATTTTGCTCAGTGGCCTGCTGACCCTGGGTTCGGTGCTGCTGCAAGACTGGCCGCTGGCGAGCCTGAGCGTGCTGCTGGGGGGACGCCTGCTGCTGGGCGTGGCCCAGGGCCTGATCGGGGTCGGCACCATCAGTTGGTGCATGGGCCAGGTGGGCGCGGAGCACACCGCGCGCTCGATTTCCTGGAACGGCATCGCGTCCTATGGCGCCATCGACATGGGCGCGCCGCTGGGGGTGGCGATGGTGCAGCAGTACGGCTTCGCCAGCCTGGGGATCGCCCTGTCGCTGTTGGCGGTACTGGCGCTGCTGCTGATCCGCAACAAACCCTCGGTGCCGGTGATTCGCGGCGAGCGCCTGGCGTTCTGGGCGGTGTTCGGACGCATCGCCCCGTTCGGCGCCAGCCTGTGCCTGGCCTCTATCGGCTACGGCACCCTGACCACCTTTATCACCCTGTTCTACCTCAGTCGCGGCTGGACCGGCGCGGCCTATTGCCTGACGGTGTTCGGGGTGTGCTTTATCTGTGCGCGCCTGCTGTTCATTTCCAGCATCAGCCGCGTTGGCGGCTTTGTCGCGGCCATTGCCTGCATGTGCATCGAGACTATTGGGCTGGTTCTGCTCTGGCTGGCGCCGTCCACCGCCTGGGCACTGATCGGCGCCGGACTTGCCGGCTGCGGTCTGTCGCTGGTGTACCCGGCCCTGGGGGTGGAAGCCATCAAGCAGGTGCCCAACAGCAGCCGCGGCGCCGGCCTGAGCGCCTATGCGGTGTTCTTCGATCTGGCCCTGGCCATCGCTGGCCCCTTGATGGGCGCCGTGGCGCTGAACCTGGGGTATGGGTGGATCTTCTGCTGCGCCGCCCTGCTCTCGATCAGCGGTCTTGGCCTGACCCTGCTGCTCAAGCGCCGGGCCGGCGCCTGAATCACTGGTCGGCGGTCTGCATCCCGGCCCGGCTTGGGCGCCCCAGGGTATGGGCGAAGAACTTGCCGGCCTCGGCAATCAGGTTGCGATGGATATCCTCGCGGTCGACACCGTCGGCATCGGTGCACAGGGCCGGCATGGCCGCCAACTGTTCGGCGGTGCACGGCGCCATGAACACGAAGTGCCCGGCGCCGGCCAGCAGTTTGAAGTCCGGCGCCACCGGCAGCTTGCGGGCCAGGGCCGCGGCGTTCTTGTCCAGGGCCACCAGCTGGTCGCCATCGCCGCTGTAGAGCAGCACGGGCACATGCACCCCGGCCAGGGTATGGCGGCCGAACTTCAGGCTCAGGGGCGCCATCAGCATCAGCGCATGCACCCGTGGATCGGCCACTGGCTGCAGGTCATCGCGGTCGACGATCAGCTCGCCCCGGGTGTTGCAGGCATCACGGTCATCGGGACGTTCCTGGCAATAGCGCCGCAGGCGATCCAGGTCGGGGGTGGCGCCGGACAGGATCAAAGCCGTCTCGCCGCCGGCGGAATAGCCAATCACCCCGACCTGCTCGGCATTGACGAAGGGCGACAGCATCGGATCGCCCAGGGTCGCGGTAATGGCTTCGGAAATCTGGATCGGCCGGCCATACAGATTGCTCAAGGTGCCCAGGCGGCTGTGGTCCTTGGAGTTGTCACCGGGATGAATCACCGCCACCACCACGAACCCCTTGCGCGCCAGGGAGGTGGCCAGGTCATGCAGGGCCAGGGGCGTACCGGTATTGCCGTGGGACAGCATCAGCATCGGAAAGCGGCCAATGGCGATCTTGGCGTCCCGCGAGGCGGCGATTTTGTAGCCTTCGAGCACACTGGCGTGCTCGATGCCGGTGGACGGATAAAAGGCGATGGCGCGCATCGGCTGCAGGTCCAGGGGATCGAGAAAGCTCATCTCATGAAAGCCCACGCTCCAGTGCGGATGTGGCCCAGGGGCGGCCTGCACCGAAATCAGGCTGCTGAGCAGGCAGATCAGTAACATTGCACTAAGACGTTTCATGACACGCCCACCTTTGCCGCTGGATCGAGAAAGCCCTTTGCTCCTGCCATCCCTTGCCGCCAAGGCCTTGAAGCGAGATCGGCCCGACACCCGGTATGCACAGCGAGGAAACACCTCTGCGCTGATCACCAAACCTGCATAACCTGGGCCAGAAAGACTGAAAACCAGCAATAAAAAAACTCCGCATCCTGATCACTTTGAACAGTGATCAGAATACAGAGTCTAGTGCTGCCTGCCGTGCAGGAAAGCGTCTTTACACAAGTCTTACGCGGCGGCGAAGAGTTGCTCGCTGATCTGCGCCTGGGCATCGCTCAGGGCTTTATTGCGCACTTCTTCACCGTAGGCCAGGCCGTGGGCACGGACGAACTCGATGTCGGTGATGCCGAGGAAGCCGAACAGCAGCTTGAGGTAATCCTCGTGGGCGACCCCAGTGGCCTGACCCGCATGCAGGCCGCCGGCGGTGGAAACCACTATCACTTTCTTGCCACCGCACAGGCCTTGCGGGCCGGCTTCGGTGTAGCGGAAAGTCTGGCCGGCTACGGCAATGCGGTCGATCCAGGCCTTGAGCTGGGTCGGAATGGTGAAGTTGTACATCGGCGCGGCAATCACCACCGCATCGGCGGCCTGGAACTCGGCCAGGGCCTGGGCGCTGAGCTGGGCTTCGTGCTGCTGCGCGGCATCGCGCAGTTCGGCGGCGGTGCCAGCGGCCACCAGGGTCGCGGCGGAGAAATGGCTGATGGCATCCGCGGCCAGGTCGCGGTAGGTCACGGTCAGGTCAGGCTGGGCGGCTTTCCAGGCCTGGACCACGCTGTGGCTCAGCTGGCGGGAGGCCGAGTTGTCACCAAGGATGCTGGAATCGATATGCAAGAGTTTCATCTGGGATCTCCAAGTGAGGACCGCCACTGGGCGATCGGATGTGCGCAATCCTACAGATGAATTCAATGGCTGATTAGCCAGCACAAATGCGATAGTTCGTCCCATCAGCAGGACAATCGAGCCCTCCTCTCATGCAAGACCTCAACGATCTGTATTACTTCGCCAAGGTGGTGGAAGCCGGTGGCTTCGCCGCTGCCGGGCGTTTGCTGGGCATTCCCAAGTCGCGGCTGTCGCGGCGCATCGCCGAACTGGAAGAGCGGCTCAAGGCCCGGCTGCTGCAACGCACCACCCGCCAGCTCAAGCTCACCGCGGTGGGCGAGCGTTACTTGCGCCATTGCCAGGCGATGCTGCTGGAAGCGGAAATGGCCGACGAAGCCGTGGCCAGCATGGCCAGCGAACCCCGGGGACGCCTGCGGGTGTCGAGTCCGGTGGGGCTGGCCCATGAGTTGCTGACACCGCTGGTCAGCAGCTACCTGCAGAAATACCCCCAGGTGCAGCTGGAGATGCTCTTGCTCAACCGCCGCGTCGACCTGGTGACCGAAGGCATCGACGTGGCCCTGCGGGTGCGTGAACACGGCGATGAAGACCCGCTGCTGGTGACCCGCCGCCTGCGTCCGGCGCAAACCGTAATCGTCGCCACTCCCGACTTCCTCAAGGAGCACCCGGTGCAGCATCCGCAAGACCTGCGGCAGGTGCCCATTCTTGGCGCCCTGGAGGCCGATCGGCTGGTGCACCTGCGTCTGCTGGACCAGCAGGGCAATGCCTGCGACCTGGCCCTGGAAGCGCGCCTGGGCATCGATGACTTCATCATGCGCCGCGCCTGTGCCCTCGCCGGCCTGGGCTGCACCGTCCTGCCGATGATGTATTGCGAGGCCGAACTGGCCAGCGGCCAACTGGTGCAGATGCTGCCGCAATGGTCATTGCCCGGCGGCTGGCTGCAAGCGGTGTATCCTCACCGCCGCGGTGTGTTGCCGGCCGTGCGGGCCTGGATCGAGCACCTGAGCCAATCCTTCGAAGGCTGTGGAGAACGACTGCTGTGAAAGATGCAATCCTCACTGAACAACAAGTGGCGCAATTCTGCCTGGACCTGCCCGGAGCGCGGGAGGACTACAAATGGGGCGGTGTGCGGGTGTTTTCGATTGCCGGCAGCAAGATGTTCGCCCTGCAGAACCTGCGGGGCAGCTCCCTGGCGTTCAAGGTCGACCAGGAGCTGTTTCTCGGTCATGTCGACCGTCCGGGCATTGCCCCGGCGCCCTATCTGGCGCGGGCCCACTGGATCATCATGCAAACGCCCTACCCGCTGGGTGCCGAGGAACTCCGGGCACTGCTGCAACGCTCCCATCAACTGGTGGTGGGCAAGTTACCCAAGCGGGCGCAGGTCGGGCTGCTGCTCTAGAACAGGCTCAGCAGGCTGTTTTCCAGGAACAGCCGGTCAATCCAGTAGACCTGATGCACGGCCACGATCAGCCAGAACAAGGTCTGATAGGACAGCTTGCGAGTCTTGTGCCGCAGCAGTTGCTGGGCCAGCAAGGCCCCGGGCCAGCCGCCGGCCAGCTCCAGGGCGTGCAGCACATTCTCCGGCGTGCGCTGCCCCTCTGCCCTGGCCCGGCGTTTGTCGTGCCAGTACAGCAGGAAGGTCAACAGGCTGACGGCGCCATAGGCGACCAGGGGAATGATCGAAATTGCTCGCCACCACAGGGACAACGAGCCGAACAATGGCAATGCGCACAGCAGGACAAATACCAGCAACTTGAGCTTCAGGTGGTGGATACGCGCGCCACTGCCGACGCGCGCTTCGCTACGGCCCGTCGTCACGACTTGGCCGCCGTCCAGTCGACCCAGCCGAACTGCCAGGTCGCCAGAATCAACAGGCCGAAGGCGATGCGGTACCAGGCGAACGCCGCGTAGCTGTGGCTGGCAATGAACTTCAGCAGGCCCTTGACCGCGATCATGGCGAAGATGAAGGCGGTGACGAAGCCGATGGCGAACACCGGAACATCATCGGGCTGGAACAGGTGCCGGTACTTGTAGCCCGAATACACCGCGGCCCCGACCATGGTAGGCATGGCCAGGAAGAACGAAAACTCGGTGGCGGTCTTGCGCGACAGGCCGAACAGCAGCCCGCCGATGATGGTCGAGCCGGAGCGCGAAGTCCCCGGGATCATTGCCAGGCACTGGGCACAACCGACTTTCAGTGCGTCCTTCCAGGTGATCTCGTCCACGCTTTCGGCGTGCACCTGATGCTCGCGCCGCTCGGCCCAGAGCATGATGACCCCGCCGATCACCAGGGCCGTGGCCACAGTGATGGGGTTGAACAGGTAGGCATGGATCAGGTCGGCGAAGATCACCCCCAGCACCACCGCCGGGAGGAAGGCGATCAGCAGGTTGACGGTGAAGCGCTGGGCCTTGGGCTGGCTCGGCAGACCGATCACCACCTCGAGGATCTTGCGTCGAAACTCCCAGACCACCGCCAGGATCGCTCCCAGCTGAATGATGATGTTGAAGGCCATCGCCCGCTCGCCACCGAAGTCGAGCAGGTCAGCGACAATAATCTGGTGTCCGGTACTGCTGATGGGCAAAAACTCGGTCAAGCCTTCGACAATCCCGAGTATCAATGCCTGTGCGGCGCTCCAAAAATCCATCAATCCCCCAATAAGGCGATGCTCCAGGCATGCCTCTTGTTTAAGTAGTCGACTCAGTCACTGCGCTTGGCGCGGGTGAAATTTCCCCGGCCGCCAGTTCAACACAAGCCCATGAAAATTCTGTGAAAAAGGCAGAAAGGTTCAGGTTTTGCGCGAAAGCGCCGAAATCCTAGCAGACAGGCGCAAAATACACCGCGATGTTATTGGACTTCCGTAGGGTAGGCGCTCGAAGGCCGGCGTGCTTGGATGCTCACGGCCTTTTATGACAAGTACAAGAACCAGGAGTGACCGGATGATGAATAGCTTGCGCAAGATGTCCATCAGTCAGCGTTTGTGGCTGATCCTGATCGTGGCGGTGCTGACCCTGGTGACCCTGGGCGTAATGATGCTCGGACAGATTCACGGTGATCTGTACCAGGCCAAGGCACAGAAAACCCAGCATGTGGTGCAGACCGCCGCCGGGGTGCTCAATTACTACCAGGGCCTGGAAGCCGCCGGCAGCCTGAGCCGCGAACAGGCACAGCAACAGGCGCTGCAAACCATCCGCGGGTTGCGCTACAACCAGAACGACTACTTCTGGATCAACGACCTGACGCCGGTGATGATCATGCACCCGGCCAACCCCAAGCTCGACGGACAGAACCTGGCGGCGGTCAAGGACCCGGACGGCTTCCAGGTGTTCAACGAAATGGTCGCCCTGGCCAAGGCCAAGGGCGCCGGCATGGTGGATTACCGCTGGCCCAAGCCCGGGGCCGAGCAGCCGGTACAAAAGACCTCCTATATACAGCTGTTCCAGCCCTGGGGCTGGATCATCGGTTCCGGGGTGTACATCGACGACCTGCAACAGGAGTTCTATGCCCAGGTCCTGCAGGCCTCTTCCATTGGCCTGGTGATCGCCCTGCTGATGACCGCCCTGGTGGTGCTGATCGTGCGCAGCATCGTCAACCCGCTGCGCGAAACGGTGCACGCCATGGCCAACATCGCCAGCGGCGAAAGCGACCTGACCCGGCGCCTGGATACCCACGGCCAGGACGAAGTCACCGAGCTGGCCCGGCACTTCAATGGCTTTACCGCCAAGTTACGCGGGGTGGTGACCCAGTTGCAGTCCAGCGCCGCCGCGCTGGCGCAGTCCTCCAGCGAGCTGGGCAGCAACGCCAGCGAGGCCCAGGAGCGCAGTCAGCAGCAGTCCCAGCAGATGGAACAGGTGGCCGCGGCCATCAGCCAGGTCACCAGCGGCGTGCAGGACGTGGCCAGGAACGCCGAACACGCGGCCAGCGAAGTGCGCGAAGCCGAAGCCCAGGCCCAGCAGGGCCAGCTCAACATCGACGGCAGTCTGCAGCAGATCGATCAGTTGTCCACGACCATCGACCAGGCCGTGGAAGTGATCCGCACCCTGGCGACGGAAAGCACCCAGATCGGCACCGTGCTGGAGGTGATCCGCTCCATTGCCGAGCAGACCAACCTGCTGGCCCTGAACGCCGCCATCGAAGCCGCCCGGGCCGGGGAACAGGGCCGGGGCTTTGCCGTGGTGGCCGACGAAGTGCGCCTGCTGGCTCAGCGTACCCAGCAGTCCACCGCGGAAATCCAGGGCATGATCGAACGTCTGCAGAGTCACTCCGAAGCCGCGGTCAAGGTCATCGGCGACAGCAGCCGGGCCTCGCAGTCGACCATCGAACAGGCCGGGCTGGCCGGCACCAGCCTCAACGCCATCGGCCAGGCCCTGCGCACCCTCAACGAACTGAACGCCTCGATCGCCAGCGCCACCCTGCAACAGGCCCATGTGGTGGAAGACATCAACCACAACGTCGGTCAGGCGGCGGGCCTGTCCCAGGGCACGGCGCTGGCCGCCCAGCATTCCAGCGCCGCCAGCCGGCACCTCAAGGAACTCTCGGAACAGCTCAACGGCCTGCTGCGCCAGTTCCGCGTCTAGTCGCCACCGCTTGCGCGGCTCCGGGCTAACGTCCGGGGCCGACTCTGGGTACAATCCGCCCCCTCCTCCACTTCCCCAAGGAACCGCCATGTCCGGGCTTGAACTGTTTGCCGCTGCGCTAGGCGTGATCGCCGTCTGGCTGACGGTCAAGCAGAACCCCTGGTGCTGGCCCATCGGCCTGGTCATGGTGCTGCTCTACAGCTGGATCTTCTACGAGGTCAAACTCTATTCCGACATGCTCCTGCAGGTGGTCTACGCCGTGCTGCAGCTCTATGGCTGGTGGCAGTGGACCCGGGGCGGCGATCAGCACCAGGGGCGTCCGGTCAGCCAGTTGCGAACCGCCGGCCTGCTCCAGGGCCTGGCCCTGGGCGCGCTGGGCAGCCTGTTGCTGGGGGCGGCCATGGCCCACTGGACCGACGCCGCGCAACCCTGGCTCGACGCCGCCCTGACCGCCTTCAGCCTGGTGGCCCAGTGGTGGATGGCGCAAAAGCGCGTGCAGTGCTGGCCGCTGTGGATTGCCGTGGACGTGATCTTCGTCGGCCTGTTCCTCTACAAGGCGCTGTACCTGACCGCCGCCCTCTACGCCCTGTTCACCCTGCTGGCGGTCCAGGGCTGGCGCACCTGGCGCGCAGACCCGGCCCTGCAATCGTGAAGGTGCTGGTCCTCACCGGCCCCGAATCCAGCGGCAAGAGCTGGCTGGCGGCCGAGCTGCAAGCGCATTTTGGCGGCCTCCAGGTGGGCGAGTACGTGCGTCACTTCATCGAAGAGGAACGCCGCGACACCTGCCTGGCGGACATCCCTGTGATCGCCCGCGGCCAGTTGGCCTGGGAGGATCAGGCGCGCTCGCAGCAGCCGGCCCTGCTGATCCTCGATACGCACCTGTTGAGCAACCTGCTGTGGAGCCAGACCCTGTTCGGCGATTGCCCGGCCTGGCTGGAGCCGCAACTGCTGGCCCGCCACTACGACCTGCACCTGCTGCTATCGCCGGAGGATGTGGACTGGAGCGATGACGGTCAGCGCTGCCAGCCGCAACTGGCGCAGCGCCTGGCCTTCTTTGCCGACACCCGACAGTGGCTGGAGCGCCATGGGCAAGCCTATCGGGTGATTCGCGGGGACTGGCAGGCGCGCCGGCAACAGGCCTTCGCCGAGGTGCGGCAACTGCTGCAGGACTGATCCGGCAAGGCTGGCCGGGCGCCAGAGTGTCCATTTCTGAAACACCCGGTGGCGGATCAGGCCGCCAATTCAGGGGCCTGCGCCACGCACGGGGAAAACTGTTAAGTCACTGATACACCCCCGCAGCAACCCCTGTTCCAGAGCATTTGCAAGGTTATGGCTAGTGGCCGGTATGGCGAACTGTCTCAAGCATGAAACAGTCAGGCCGCCAAACGCCGGGACGTATTCGCAAGCCCTTGAATCGGCAAGACAAATCAAAAGCGGCACGGCTTCTGCTCTCTCCCTGTCAACGCTGACTAGGGCCAGCACTGAGAAGAAGGAATGCCGCCGTGGGGACTCTGAAGCAAGGTTTCACCCGCCTACTGCTGATCGGCTGTGCCGTCAGCGCGGTGCACTGCCTTCCGGTCCTGGCGGCAGGCAATGGCCAGATCGTTCTGGAACGCCAGGTGCATCCGACCCCTGCCGGTCGCCCCCTGAATCTTGATCCCAACCCGACCACGGTCAACGCCAATCCGTCGGGGCCGGTCACCGGCACACTCAACAACGAAATGAGCGACAGCGAGTTCGCCGGGATCAACAGCGGCTCGCTGGTTCGCGGCGCCGTGATGCCCAACGGCAGCGGGGTCGCCGGCCTCAATGTGGTGACCAACCCCAATGGCCTGCCCGGCATGAGCGCTGGTCACGGTGGCGGCTCCGGGTCGTCGATCTCCGGGTCGATCAACCGCTCCATCAGCTCCGGCATGGCGCCATTGAGCAACATTGGAGGCCATTGAGATGAAGCCCTCACTGCTCTTTCTCGCCCTGCTGGCCTGCACTTCGGCCATGGCCGATAGCGCCACTCAGGTCCAGGACACCGCGACCCTGAACAATTCCGGCTCGGGCTACACCGGCAACCTCAACGTCAACCAGGCCGCCGGCGACCAGCAACAGCAGACCAACGTGCGGGCCATCGCCATCGGCACCAATGCCAAGGCCAGCACCAGCGTGACCCAGAAGATCACCACGCCAGCCGACCGCTCGGTCAATGCCAGCAGCACCATCGGCGGCCACTCTTTCAGCAACGGCAACGGCGCACTGGGTGTCAACCAGTCCTCCGGGGCCAACAACCAGATGGTCAATGCCTTGCGGATCAGCATCAGCGCCAATCCGCAAAGCATCGACGACAGCGCGCTCTCGCAGCAGAACGTCGCGCTGTTACCAAGCTCGGGCGCATCTGACCCTCAGCAAGGCAGCCGCCAGGTCGTTACCAGCGACCAGGCCTTCACCGGCAGCCGTGGGGTGATTCAGGTGAACCAGAGTGCCGGGGTGGGGAACCGCATGGCTAACACCCTGAGCATCCGGGTCGCCGATTGACCCGTCGTAGTGCGATTAGAAAGTACCAACACTTAACCAACTAATAAGCACCGGAGAAACACCATGAAACCTACAATGGCTCTCAAACCACTGGTTTTCGCACTGGCCGCAGTCATGGCAATGGCCGCTCAGGCAGGTGGTAACGAACATGGTAACAACGGCGGTCATGGCAATGGCCATGGCGATCACAACCAAGGTCCGGATCTCAACACCCTGCTGCAAATCACCGCTGGGGCCGGTGCTGCAGTAATCGACGTGCAGAACAGCAACACCAACGTGGTGAAAAATCAGGGCACCAACAACAACGCCAAGATGGACAACTCCCTGAACAGCTCCAACGGCAACATGGGTGCCAACGTCGCCGCCGGCGACGGCAACCAACAAGACAACGCCGCTGCCCTGGCAACCGCTGACGAAAGCTTCATCTTCGGCAGCGCCGTGGCCGCCTCCAGCGCCACCCAGGTCAACAACAACAACTACGTGAAAAACTCGTCGACACAGAACAACGCTACGATGAACAACTCCGGCAACAACGGCTCCGGCAACATCGGCGTCAACGTGACCGCCGGCGACTTCAACCAACAGAAAAACAACCTGGCCATTGCCGTCTCCGGTGGTCGCGTAGCCACCGCCGCCGCCTCGGCCAACCAAACCTCCACCAACCTGGTGGTGGATAACAAAGGTGTCCAAGCCTACAAAAAAGACACCCTCACTGGCGGCTTCGTGGCCTCCGGCACCTACAAAGGCACCGGCAGCGGCAAGATCGAAGGCGGCGACGATCACAGCGGCCATGGTTATGGCGACAACAAAGGCCACGGCAACGACGATCAAAAACTCACCTTCAAGGAACAAGGCACCATCGAACTGGCCGGCTACTGGACCCAGCAAGTGCTGACCAAAGACGGCTGGAAAAACCCAGTGGTCAACAACGCCAGCATGACCAACTCGATGAACGGCTTCTCCGGCAACGGCGGCGCCAACGTCTCGGCCGGTGTGGGCAACCAACAAAGCAACTCGCTGTCCATCGCCGCCGGCTGCAAAGCCTGCATGTAGTAGCGATCGTAACGAAAGCCCCGGAAACGGGGCTTTTCCACAGTCTCACCAGGCGTAACGATCATGCGTACTGCGATCATCATTCTACTGTTGAGCCTATGCGGCCCCGTGTACTCGGCACAGATGGCCGTGGCCGGACTCGCGGGCGGCGGCCTGATCTTCAAGCAAGTGCAAAGCGTGCGTGAGCGCAAATTCAGCGACATCGTCGAACAGAAGACCGACTTCAGTTGCGGCGCCGCGGCGCTGGCAACCATCCTGCGTCAGGCCTACTGGCTGGACGTCAACGAGGAACAAGTGATCAAGGGCATGCTGATGAATTCGGACCAGAAGCTGGTCCAGACTCAGGGCTTCTCGATGCTTGACATGAAACGCTACGCGGAAAGCATCGGCATGCGCGCCAGGGGCTACCGGATTCCTCCGGAAAAGCTCGAGGCGGTGACCATCCCGGTGGTCGTACTGATGGAAATTCGCGGCTACAAGCACTTCGTGGTGATGCAGCGGGCCCAGAAAGACTGGGTCTATATCGGTGATCCGGTGCTGGGTCACAAACGCTACACCCATGAAGACTTCGTCAAGGGCTGGAACGGCATCGTCTTTGCCATCATCGGCCCGGGCTATGACAAGGCCAATGCCTTGCTCGACCCGCCCGCCCCGCTGACCGCGAAAAACAAGCTCGACACCTTCTATCCAGTCAAAGATGCGGAACTGATGGATTTCGGTTTCATCCAGAGCGACTTCTTCTAGGAGGAGCGCGCAACGATAAAAAAGGGGGGCAGGACGCTCCGGGAGCAGCAGATGAAGACTACATACTGGCTGGCAGCGGCCTGTCTGGCAGCAGCGCTTCCAGCCCATGCTGGTTTCAAACCCATCGAAGTCCAGGACCAGGAACTCTCGCAATTGCGGGGCCGCTACGTGATGCCGGGACGGATCATCAGTTTCGGCATCGTCATGAGCAGTACCTGGCGCAACGCCAGTGGCGACCTGATCGGCGCCACCAGTACCCTGCAGATCCAGCAATCCACCGTCACCCCGCAATTCTACGTCACCACCATCAGCCAGACCGGCAACGGCAGTACCCCCTCTCAAGGCTCCGGCAACGTGATCGGTGGCGCCGGCCTGGGCACCGGCCAGGGCGTGACCCAGGTGGTGCGCGCCGCCGGCGACGGCAACAGCGCCTACAACAACGTCAGTATCAATGTCAGCGAAGCCAACCAGGCGCCCGGCCTGAGCAGCAACCCCGGCCAGGCCCTGCTCAGTGGCCAGACCATCACCGGCAGCAATGCCGCCGGCAGTGTCTCGGTGTCGGCGATCAATGGCGGGATCCAGATGGCCATTCTGGCCAGTGCCAACCAGGGCGGCACCTTGCAGCAGGTGGGCCAGGGCAACGTCCTGCAGAACACCCGGCTGCTGGGCAACAGCAACCTGGTCAACAACCTGACCCAGCTCAACGTGGTCCTGCAAAACAACGGCCCCAGCAAAGGCACGCTGGACTGCAACCTGACCACCCTAAATGGACTACGCAATATGAAATTCTGAACTACGCTACTTTCGACCATTGGGGTTCACAAGGGACGGTTTATTTCATGTATCGATCGGTTTCACTGCGCGCGGTTGTATGTTTGAGCACTCTATTTCCGGCGGCGGCCTTGCAAGCGGCGCCCGATGCGGACGTAGAGACCCTGAAACAAGAACTTCTGGAGCTGAAGCAACGTTACGAAGTGCAGCAGAAGGCGCTGGCAGTGCTGGAACAACGGGTACGCCAAGTCGAGGACCAGCCCGCGGCGCCGCCACCCAAGCGCCTGGCAAAATCACCCGCCGACCTCAAGGGCAATCAGCAGGTTGCCGGCAGAGGCGCCGCAGCAGCGTCTGGGGGCGCTGCGGGTGGCGCCAGCTACGGTCAGTCGCTCAAGGATGACTCGACGCCGGCGCAAAGCGTGACCAACCTCTACGACGAGGCCAGCGGCTTCTTCGGCGGAGGCAAGTTCAGCGTTGAAACGGGCATCAGCTATGCCCGCTACGACACCCGCCAACTGACCCTCAATGGCTTTCTGGCCCTGGACTCGATCCTGCTGGGCACCGTCAACCTGGACCGGATCAAGTCCGACACCTGGACCCTGGACCTGACCGCCCGCTACAACCTGGACAACCGCTGGCAGTTCGATATAAACGCGCCGGTGGTCTATCGCGAGTCGACTTACCAGTCCGGTGGCGCCAACGGCGGCAGCAGCCAATCCATCTCGGAAAGCACCGTCACTCGCGATCCGACGCTGGGTGACGTCAACGTCGGGGTGGCCTACAAGTTCCTCGACGAGTCCGACTCCCTGCCTGACGCCGTGGTCAGCCTGCGGGTCAAGGCGCCCACCGGCAAGGACCCATTCGGTATCAAGTTCATCAATCCGGACCCGGGCAACAACAACCTGGTGGTGCCTGAAAGCCTGCCGACCGGTAATGGTGTGTGGTCGGTGACTCCGGGGATCTCGCTGGTCAAGACATTCGACCCGGCGGTGCTGTTCGGCAGCCTGTCCTACACCCACAACCTGGAAGAATCGTTCGGCGACATCAGCTCCAATGCCGGGCAGAAGATCCCCGGCAAGGTGCAATTGGGCGACAGCTTCCAGATTGGCGCCGGTGTAGCCTTCGCCCTCAACGAAAAAATGAGCATGGCGTTCTCGGTATCGGATCAGATCCAGAAGAAGAGCAAGATCAAGTACACCGGCCAGGACTGGCAATCGGTGGAATCCAGCGACGCCAACGCTGCCTACTTCAACGTCGGCATGACCATTGCCGCTACCGAGCACCTGACCATCGTGCCCAACCTGTCCCTGGGCATGACCCAGGACGCACCGGACTTCACCTTCAGCCTGAAATTCCCGTACTACTTCTGATCCACCCGCAAAAAACAAGGCCCGCGGCGATTGTCCCATCGCCGCGGGCCTTGGCGTTTCTCCCCGCCCTAGCGGATCTGATGCTTGTGCAGCAACCGGTAGAAGGTCGGGCGCGAGATGCCCAGCACCCGGGCCGCAACGCTGAGGTTGTCGCTGTGCCGGTTGAGCACATCGCACAGGGCCTCGCGTTCGGCGCGATGCTTGTAGTCCTCCAGGGTGCCCATGGGCAGATCGTGGTCCTGGAGGCTCTGCAGCCCCAGATCACTGGCCTGAATCTGCCGCCCCTCGGCCAGCACCAGGCCCCGGCGCACCCGGTTGGCCAGTTCACGGACATTGCCCGGCCAATCGTGCTTGCCCATGGCCACCAGGGCATCCTCGCTGAAGCTGCGGGGCCGGCGGCCGGTTTCCTGACTGTAGAAATGGGCAAAGTGACTGGCGAGCATGCCCAGGTCGCCGTGACGCTCGCGCAGTGGCGCGGTGATCACCTGCAACACATTCAGCCGGTAGTACAGGTCTTCACGAAAGCGACCACCGGCGATGGCCGCCTCCAGATCGACGTGGGTCGCCGCCAGGACTCGCACATCCACTGGAATCGGCTGGCTGCCGCCAACCCGCTCGATGTGTTTTTCCTGCAGAAAACGCAACAGATTGGCTTGCAGCTCCAATGGCAAGTCGCCGATTTCATCGAGAAACAAGGTGCCGCCATGGGCCGCCTCGATACGTCCGACCTTGCGCTGATGGGCCCCGGTAAAGGCGCCCTTTTCATGGCCGAAGAGCTCGGACTGGATCAGGTGCTCGGGAATCGCCCCGCAGTTGATCGCCACAAAGGGCTTGTCATGACGCTGGGACTGGCGATGCAGGGTGCGCGCCACCAGCTCCTTGCCGGTGCCGCTCTCACCGCGAATCAGCACCGGCGACTCGGTGGGCGCCAGTTTGCTCAGCAACTTGCGCAAGTCGCGGATCGGCCGGCTGTCGCCAAGCAACTCGTGCTCGGGTTGATCCACATGAATCGAACCCTGGCCGCGCAGGCGAGCCATGCCAAAGGCCCGGCCCAGGGTGACCTGAACCCGGGACACGTCGAACGGCAGCGTATGGAAATCGAAAAACCATTCGCAGACGAAGTCACCGACCTTCTGCAGGCGCAGCACTTCAGGACTCAACACCGCGATCCACTCGGTGCCGCTGTGGCTGATCAACTCCTTGACCGCCTCCGGACGCTCCAGATGAAAGGGCTGCAGGCGCAGCAGGCCGACATCGCAGGAACGCTCGCGGGCCGCTTCCAGGTCACAGCTGTCGACATCCCAACCTATGGTGCGCAATCCGGGTAACAGGCGATGACAGTCGTCACAAGGATCGACCACCAGCAAGCGACGCTGCACAGGAGCTTCGAGCATGAGTATTCCTTGACGCCAAAAGTTCGAAAAAGTTATTAGAAACAGTGGTTTGGCCAACCTGGCTGTAACATTAGCAAGAACTTGACGCCCGAATGTATCAATTGCTTATAGCGTCGATTACCAAAAGAACTAAGCCAGCGGCGAACGGGCTCTGCGAGCGACTGATTGTCGCAGTAGTTTTTAAAAAGCGCCGCAACTAATGGCCCGCGCACAACCGCGCAGCACGAAAGTTGTAAAAACTTGTTTTCCGGTGTGACCCGATCCCCACCTCAGTGCATCAGTACACATAACCAGCCGAACGGTAAGCCCAACCGACGGCACATCATCTGATTGGGCACACAGAGAGAAGACCCCATGAACGCCCCGCTCCGTAGAAACGAAGCACTTTTGATCGCCGACCGCGCATTCAAGCCATTTCAATGCGTGGCCTGGGCCCCACAGGACGGGAACGGCGAACTGAGCCTGACCGTCATCGACCGTACCAGCACCCGTATCGGCCAGACCCGTATTCCCACCAGCGCCTACTCCGATCCGGCCCAGCTCGAAGACCTGCTCAAGCAAGCCAGGGCTGAACTGAGCCAGGAAGGTTATATCTTGCAGTCCTGGGCCATGCCCAAGTAAGCGATGCGATTAACGGATCACCCCAAGGGGTGATCCGTTATTCAAGACAAACAACTAAGCACGCTATCTATTCCCACTCCCGCGACAACTTCCACGCCCTGCCCCTGATTGTTTCTGCTGTTATGAACAGCGCATCGCGAAACATGTTTCTGGCAACTAGCCAGCGCACTTTGCGCGCATTTGCCCCGTGACCGCCAGCCCCGCCCCATCGACGAATTACTGAGACTGACGGAACCGGTCAGCGCCTGTTGCGGCTAGAGCAAGCCGCCAAAACGCCGGTAGTAACTCTCGCCGACATCGGGAAGCGGGCCGTCGGCGTTCTCCAGGGCGCTGGCCAGCCATTGCTCGGCCCTGGCCTGGATCAGGCGGTAGATGTTGCGGCACAGCTGGCGGGCCGCCCGTCCCTCCCAGTCCCCGGGAAGCAGCTCGTCCGGCAACTGCGGATCACGCAGCAACAGTTTGCGGTACTCGTGGATCAGCAGCAGGCGGGCCAGGAAACAGTCGGCCGGCTGCAGGTGCTCCTGCTCGCGCAGGGCCTGCCAGAGCGGGCGGAACAGCTGGATGAACTCGCTGTAATGGGCCGCCAGTTCATCGATGTTCCAGCTCTCGCGCACTTGCAGGCGCAAGGCCCTGGAGCCCAGGACATCCTCGGCCGTGGTGCTAAAGACAATGGTGTCTTCCTGGGCGCCCAGTTCCAGCAAGGTGGCATTGACGTCGGCGCGATCGCTGCGCGGACAAGCCAGCAACAGCGGCGACATCGCGGCGAAACCTTGCCACTCCAACTCCTCCCGCACCTGCTTGCGCAACTCCGGCTGCAACTGCGAGAGCATCACCAGGCACCAGGAGCCATCCCAGGCCGGCACGGCGGCGCTGTACACCCGCTTGAAGGCCTTGTCGAAACGCCGGCGACCGCTGAGGGTCAGGCTGTAATAGCTGCGACGCCCGACCTTTTCAGCGCTCAGCCAACCCTCCTTGCTCAAACGGAAGATCGAGGTGCGGATCAGCCGCTCATTGATCCCCATGGGCTCCAGCAGTTGAATCAGGCTGCCCAGCCAGACCGTGCCGCCGTGGGGCTCGATGGCATCGCCATACAAGGTGATGATCAGCGAGCTGGCGCGGATCGGGGTCTGTTCCTGAAAGCGTTTGATCAGATGGTTCAGTGGCGCGAGGGACGACATGGACGTACCGGAAAAAAAGGAAGAAATATAGCGGGTTTCCAGGGCCAGCAGCGGCCCGAACTGTTGATAGTCGCGCTTTGCCTCATTGGTCGTGCTTGGGCCGCACCTTGCTGCCGGCAAACCGTGGCCGGTCGGCCTCCACCTGCGGCAGCGGCTCACAGACCTGCATCTGCTCCAGGCAGCGTCGGGTCAGGTGCTGGTATTCGCGGGTGCCGGCCTGTTTCCAGGCCACTTCCTGATCACTCAAGGTCCGCGTGACCCGGGCCGGCGCGCCCATCACCAGCGACTGCGGCTCGCACGCGAAGCCGGCCTTGACGAACGCCGCCGCCGAAACGAAAGAGCGCGCCGCGATTACCGCGTTGTCCATCACCACCGCGTTCATGCCCACCAGCGCATCGGCGCCGATCCGGCAACCATGCAACACCGCGCCATGGCCGATATGGCCGTTGCGCTCGACCACCGTATCGCTGTCGGGAAAGCCATGCATGACGCAGGTGTCCTGCAGGTTGGCGCCCTCTTCGAGGATGATCCGCCCGAAATCCCCGCGCAGACTGGCCAGGGGCCCGACGTAGCAGCGCGGACCGACGATCACATCACCGATCAGCACCGCCGAAGGATGGACATACGCACTGGGATCGACCACTGGAGTCAATCCATCGAGGCTGTAACACGTCATGCTCTCTCCCTGCCCTAACACTCAAAGACCATCGTTGTCGGAGCCGGCTTGCCGGCGAATGCGCCAGCGCAACAGCGCGACGCGACTCAAGCCCATTACAAACCAACAGTGCCGGCATTCTGTATCAGATCATTCTCAGCACACAAGAAGCCGTGGCTGGCCAGCACGCCACACACCAAGAACAGCCACGCCCCCCTCATTCATCGCCTGAGCAAGCCAGCCCCTCTGCCCAGTCACACCCCCATCCTCGGCAAACAATGAGACACATTAATCTAAATCACTATTGATTTTATGTATCGCATTGACGATATACTCGGCGAAAACCGGCTCCCCAGCCGATCCAATAATCGAGCCGGCAACCGGCCGCAACCTCCCGAGGAGGTTCACCATGCCTCAACACCTTGCAGTCCAAACCCTGAGCGGCGGCATTCGCCTGATCACCCTGCAACGTCCGCAAGCCCTCAACGCCCTGACCACCGCCCTGCTGGCGGAGCTGGCGCAGAGCCTGGCAGAGGCCGAGGCCGACCCGCAGACCCAGGTCGTGGTCCTGACCGGCAACCGCAAGGCGTTTGCCGCTGGTGCCGACCTCAAGGAAATGGCCGAACGCGACCTGATCGGCATCCTCAACGATCCGCGCCAGTCGAGCTGGGAACAGATCCGCGGTTTCCGCAAACCGCTGATTGCCGCGGTCAACGGCTTCGCCCTCGGCGGCGGCTGCGAACTGGCCATGCACGCCGACATCATCATTGCCGGCGAGGACGCGCGCTTCGGCCAACCGGAAATCAACCTCGGGATCATCCCCGGCGCGGGTGGCACCCAGCGCCTGCCGCGCACCGTCGGCAAGTCCCTGGCCATGCAGATGGTGCTCACCGGCGAAGCCATAGATGCCCGGCACGCCCTGCGCGCCGGCCTGGTGAGCGAAGTCACCCCGCCGGAGCTGGTGGTCGAGCGCGCCCTGCAACTGGCCCGGCTGATCGCCAGCAAGGCGCCGCTGGCGCTGCGCCTGGCCAAGGAGGCGCTGCTCAAGGCCATGGACACCGACCTGGCCAGCGGCCTGCGCTTCGAACGCCACGCCTTTACCGTGCTCGCCGGCACCCGCGACCGCGAGGAAGGCATCGCCGCCTTTCAGGAAAAACGCCCGGCGCAGTTCTCGGGCCACTGAGAACAACCCGCACCGTCCCTTTTGCCTTGCACAGAGTGTCCCGACCATGAACTTCGCCACCATCCTGTTCTCCATTGACCAGGGCGTCGCCCTCCTCAGTCTCAACCGCCCCGAACAGCTCAACAGCTTCACCCCGCAGATGCATGGCGAGGTGCGCAGCGCGCTCAAGCAAGTGCGCAACAACCCTGAAGTGCGAGTGCTGCTGCTGACCGGTGAAGGCCGCGGCTTCTGCGCCGGGCAGGACCTGGGCGAGCGCAACGTCGCCCCCGGCGAGACCGCGCCGGACCTGGGGCAATCCATCGAACAGTTCTACAACCCGCTGGTGCGCGAGCTGCGCGACCTGCCGCTGCCGGTGATCTGCGCGGTCAACGGCGTGGCCGCCGGCGCGGGCGCCAACCTGCCCCTGGCTTGCGATCTGGTGCTGGCGGCGCGCTCCGCGAGCTTTATCCAGGCGTTCTGCAAGCTGGGGCTGATTCCCGATTCCGGCGGCACCTGGCTGCTGCCCCGGCTGGTGGGCATGGCCCGGGCCAAGTCCCTGGCCCTGCTGGGCAATCGCCTGAGCGCCGAGCAAGCCGAACAATGGGGGCTGATCCATCAATGCGTGGATGACGCCGCGCTGCGGGACGAAGCCCTGCGCCTGGCCCGCCACCTGGCCAGCCAGCCCACCTATGGCCTGGCCCTGATCAAGCGCAGCCTGAATGCCAGCCTGAACAACAGCTTCGACCAGCAGCTGGATCTGGAGCGCGACCTGCAGCGCCTGGCAGGCCGCAGCGCGGACTACCGCGAGGGCGTCAGCGCCTTCATGGAAAAACGCAGCCCCGTCTTCAAGGGGTGCTGAACATGGACCCACTCAGCCAAAACGTACGCATTGCCGTGATCGGTGCCGGGGCCATGGGTGCCGGTATCGCCCAGGTCGCGGCCCAGGCCGGGCATCCGGTGCTGCTGCTGGACAACCGGCCAGGAGCCGCGGCCCAGGCCATTGCCGCGATCGACCAGCGGCTCGGCCAGCGAGTCCTCAAGGGCAAGCTTGAACAGAGCGCCCTGGAGGCCATTCGCCAACGCCTGCAGCCGGCGCAAAACCTGGAGCAACTGGCGGACAGCGACCTGATCATCGAAGCCATCGCCGAACAGTTGCCGGCCAAGCAGCAACTGTTCGCCGAACTGGAAGCCCTGTGTCGCGCCGATTGCATCCTTGCCAGCAACACCTCTTCCTTGTCGATCACCGCGATGGCAGCCGGCCTGCGCCATCCACAGCGCCTGTTGGGCCTGCACTTCTTCAACCCCGCGCCGGTCATGGCCCTGGTGGAAGTGGTGCACGGCCTGGCCAGCGATCCAGCCCTGGCCCAGTGCCTGTACCGGACCATGAGCCGCTGGGGCAAGCATCCGGTGCATACCCGCTCGACCCCGGGTTTTATCGTCAACCGCGTGGCCCGGCCCTTCTACGGCGAGAGCCTGCGCCTGCTGCAGGAAGGCGCCGGGGACTGCGCCACGCTGGATGCGCTGCTGCGCGAGGCCGGCGGCTTCGCCATGGGCGCCTTCGAACTCACCGACCTGATCGGCCAGGACATCAACTACGCGGTGACCTGCTCGGTGCACGCGGCCTACTACGGTGATCCGCGCTTCCAGCCGTCGCTGATCCAGAAGGAACTGGTGGACGCCGGCTACCTGGGACGCAAGACCGGCCGCGGCTTCTACGCCTACGCTGAAGACGCGCCGCGCCCGGCCGCCGCCCGACTGAGCAGCGACAGCGCCGTCGCACACTGCGTGCTGGAAGGCGACCTGGGCTGGGCCGCGCCCCTGGTCCAGCGCCTGGAAGCGCATGGCGTCCAGGTGATCCGCCGCGACGGCCGCGGCCTGCTGCGGGTCGGCGAGGCGATCCTGATGCCGAGCGACGGGCGCCTGGCCGGCCAACGGGCCCGAGACGAAGGCCTGGGCAACAACCTGGTGCTGTTGGACCTGGCGCTGGACTATCGCCAAGCCAGCCGCCTGGCCATCAGCTGCCCCAGCGCGATCGCCCCCCAGGCCCTGGATCAGGCGGTGGCCTTGCTGCAGCGGGCTGGACTGCAGGTCAGTCGGCTCAGCGATACCCCGGCCCTGGCGGTATTGCGCACCGTGGCCATGCTCGCCAACGAGGCCGCCGATGCCGTGCTGCAGGGCGTGGCCTCGGCCGCGGACATCGATCTGGCCATGCGCAGCGGCGTCAACTACCCCCTGGGGCCCCTGGCCTGGGCCGACCGGCTGGGCCTGGAGCCGCTGCTCAAGGTGCTGGAACACCTCCAGGGCGCCTATGGCGAGGAACGCTACCGGCCGTCCCTGCTGTTACGCCGCTATGCGGCTCAAGGGAGGGGCTTTCATGACTGCGCATGAGGCCATGGAACTGGCTCGACGCTGCGCCCAGCGTCTTTTCGAACGCGACCGGGCCAGCAACGCCATGGGCATGCGCCTGCTCTCGGTGGCCCCCGGCGCGGCGCGCCTGGGCATGACCGTCACCCAGGACATGCTCCAGGGCCACGGCACCTGCCACGGCGGCGTGCTCTTCGCCCTCGCCGACTCGGCCTTCGCCATGGCCTGCAACAGCTACGACCAAGCCACGGTGGCCATGGGCTGCAGCATCGACTACATCGCACCGGCGCAGTTGGGGGACACCCTGACCGCCGACTGCCATGAACAGAACCGCAGGGGGCGCACAGGGCACTATGCGGTTCGCATCGAAAACCAGCAGGGACAGCTGATTGCCCTGTTTCAAGGCAAATCCTACAAAGTGCGCGGCCCAGTGCTGACACAGGAGACAGACCATGAATGACGCACTGATCATCGACGCCGTCCGAACCCCCATCGGCCGCTACGCCGGAGCGCTGAGCAGCGTGCGCGCCGACGACCTGGGGGCGATCCCCTTGCGCGAACTGCTGCGTCGCCACCCGCAGATCGACTGGAGCGAGGTCGACGACCTGATCTACGGCTGCGCCAACCAGGCCGGCGAAGACAACCGCAACGTGGCGCGCATGTCGGCGCTGCTGGCCGGGCTGCCCACCGGGGTATCGGCGGTCACCCTCAACCGCCTGTGCGGCTCCGGGCTGGATGCCGTCGGCAGCGCCGCCCGAGCGATTCGCAGCGGCGAGGCCGGGCTGGTCCTGGCCGGCGGCGTGGAATCCATGTCCCGGGCGCCCCTGGTGCTGGCCAAGGCCGAAAGCGCCTTCTCGCGCCAGGCCGAGCTGTACGACACCACCCTGGGCTGGCGCTTCGTCAATCCCTTGATGCAACAGCAATACGGCATCGACTCAATGGCGGAAACCGCCGAGAACGTCGCCGAACAGTTCGGCATTTCCCGCGCCGACCAGGACGCCTTCGCCCTGCGCAGTCAATTGCGGGCCAGCGCGGCCCAGGCCAGCGGCCGCCTGGCCCGGGAAATCGTCCCGGTAAGCATTGCCCAGCGCAAAGGGCCGCCACTGGAGGTCGCCGTGGATGAGCACCCGCGGGCCGCAACCACCCTGGAACAGCTGCAGAAACTGCCGACGCCCTTCCGCCCTGATGGCAGCGTCACCGCTGGCAACGCCTCGGGACTCAACGACGGCGCCTGCGCCCTGCTGCTGGCCAGCCCGGCCCTGGCCCAGCGCCATGACCTGCGGGCCCGGGGCCGGGTGGTGGCCATGGCCACCGCCGGGGTCGAGCCCAGGATCATGGGTATCGGCCCGGTGCCGGCCAGTCGCAAGGTACTGGAGCTGGCCCAGCTCAGCCTGGCGGACCTGGACGTCATCGAGCTCAACGAGGCCTTTGCCGCCCAGGCCCTGGCGGTGCTGCGCGAACTGGGGCTGGCGGACGACGACCCGCGGGTCAACCCCAACGGCGGCGCCATTGCCCTGGGGCATCCCCTGGGCATGAGCGGCGCGCGCCTGGTGACCACCGCCCTGCACGAACTGGAGCAGCGTCAGGGGCGCTATGCCCTGTGCACCATGTGCATCGGGGTCGGCCAAGGCATTGCCCTGATCATCGAGAGGCTGTAACTACTTAGGAATTCCCCCTGCATGCACTCAGAGCCCGCTGACCGGCGGGTTGCACGACAACAACAATTCGAGTGAAACCATGAACATGCCGATTGCCCGAAGCGTGCCCGAAATACAGCTGGACCCCATGGAAACCGCCAGCATCGACCAGTTGCGCCAGCATCAGCTGGAGCGCCTGCGCTGGAGCCTGAACCACGCCTACGAGCGGGTGCCCCTGTATCGCCAGCGCTTCGACGCCCTGGGCGTGCACCCCCAGGACATCCGCCACCTGGAGGACCTGGCCCAGCTGCCCTTCACCACCAAGTCCGACCTGCGGGACCACTATCCCTACGGCATGTTCGCGGTGCCGATGCAGGAGGTGGTGCGCCTGCACGCCTCCAGCGGCACCACCGGCAAACCCACGGTGGTCGGCTACACCCGCAACGACATCGACACCTGGGCCCAGGTGGTGGCGCGCTCGATCCGCGCCGCCGGCGGCCGACCGGGGGACAAGGTGCACATCTCCTACGGCTACGGCCTGTTCACCGGCGGCCTGGGAGCGCATTACGGCGCCGAGCGCCTGGGCTGCACGGTGATCCCCATGTCCGGCGGCCAGACCGAAAAGCAGGTGCAACTGATCAAGGATTTCCAGCCGGACATCATCATGGTCACGCCCTCCTACATGCTCAACATCGCCGACGAGATCGAACGCCAGGGCCTGGATCCGCAGCAACTGGCACTGCGCCTGGGGATCTTCGGCGCCGAGCCCTGGACCGATGAGCTGCGCGGCGCCATCGAGCGGCGCCTGGGCATCAGCGCCCTGGACATCTATGGCCTGTCGGAAATCATTGGTCCCGGGGTGGCCATGGAATGCGCCGAGACCCGCGACGGGCCGACCCTGTGGGAAGACCACTTCTATCCCGAGATCATCGATCCGCTGACCGGCCAGGTCCTGCCCGACGGGGAAATGGGCGAACTGGTGCTCACCTCCCTGACCAAGGAGGCGCTGCCGATGATCCGCTACCGCACCCGCGACCTGACCCGCCTGCTACCGGGAACGGCACGGCCCATGCGGCGCATCGACAAGATCACCGGCCGCAGCGACGACATGCTGATCATTCGCGGGGTCAACGTGTTCCCCACCCAGGTCGAGGAGCTGGTGCTCAAGGCCGAGCACCTGGCGCCCTGCTACGAGATCCACCTGTACCGCCACGGCAACCTCGACAGCGTCGACATCCACGTCGAGCTCAAGGGCGAGCACCAGCACCTGGGGGACCAGCAGCAGCGGGCCATCTGCAGCGAGCTGAGCCGCCACATAAAGAACCATATCGGCATCAGCTCGCGTATCGTTTTGCAGCCGCCTTTCAGCCTGAAACGTTCCGAAGGCAAGGCCTGCCGAGTGATCGACAAGCGCAAGTAGCATTCATTTGTTGCCAACAGCCCCGTGATCACGGGGCTTTTTTTTGCCTGAAAGCCCGGCTGACCGGCAAAGCGATACACAAACAAAACATGACACGTTATTTTGTGTTTGATATTTATTTGTGTATCACATATAAACATCACAGCCTCACCCACACCTCAACCCGGGAGACACTGCATGTACGCACAGCTGGTAGACACGGGGGTCAAGCGCATCACGCCGCTGGCAGAAATGTCCGAGCAGGAGCGCACCTTCCAGGAAAAAATCGATGGCGAAATCAAGATCGAGGCCAAGAACTGGATGCCCGACGCCTACCGCCAGACGCTGATCCGGCAGATCTCCCAGCACGCCCACTCGGAAATCGTCGGCATGCTGCCCGAAGGCAACTGGGTCACCCGTGCCCCGACCCTCAAGCGCAAGCTGCAACTGATGGCCAAGATCCAGGACGAGGCCGGCCACGGCCTGTACCTGTACAGCGCCATGGAAACCCTGGGCGCCGACCGCGACGAGGAAATCGCCAAGCTCCACAGTGGCCGCGCCAAGTATTCGAGCATCTTCAACTACCCGACCCTGAACTGGGCCGACATGGGCGCGGTGGGCTGGCTGGTGGACGGCGCCGCCATCGTCAACCAGGTGGTGCTGCAGCGCACCTCCTACGGCCCCTACGCTCGGGCCATGGTGCGCATCTGCAAGGAAGAGAGCTTCCACCAGCGCCAGGGCTACGAAATCCTCCTGACCATGATGCGCGAGGGCAACCAGGCGCAGAAGGACATGGTCCAGGACGCCATCAACCGCCTGTGGTGGCCGGCGCTGATGATGTTCGGCCCCAGCGACGAACACTCCCCCAACAGCGCCCAGTCCATGGCCTGGAAGATCAAGCGCCAGAGCAACGACGAACTGCGCCAGCGCTTCATCGACCAGACCATCCCGCAGCTGGAGCTATTGGGCTGCACCTGCCCCGACCCGGACCTGAAGTGGAACGCCGAGCGCGGCCACTACGACTTCGGCGAAATCCAGTGGCAGGAATTCTACGAGGTGCTCAAGGGCAACGGCCCATGCAACCAGGAGCGCCTGGAAACCCGCCGCCGGGCCATCGACGACGGCGCCTGGGTGCGGGCCGCCGCCGTGGCCCACGCACAAAAGCAAAGCAACAAGAACGCCGCCTGAGCGCGCCCAGCCTGATCCGGAGTCAATGCCATGTCTGAATGGACCCTTTACGAAGTCTTCGTGCGCAGCAAGCACGGCCTCAATCACAAGCATGTCGGCAGCGTGCACGCCGCCGACGACGCCATGGCCATGACCAACGCCCGGGACCTCTATACCCGGCGCAGCGAAGGCGTGAGCCTGTGGGTCGTACCCTCGGCGCAGATCGTCGCCTCCTCCCCGGACGACAAGGACCCGCTGTTCGATCCCGCCGACGACAAGGTCTATCGCCACGCCAGCTTCTACCAGCTGCCCCCCGAAGTCGGACACATGTGAGGCTGGCCATGAACCCTGCAAACGATCTGATCAACCCCCTGCTGCGCCTGGGCGACAGCGCCCTGATCCAGGGCCAGCGCCTGTGCGAGTGGTGCGGCCGGGCCCCGGCCCTGGAAGAAGAGCTGGCGCTGATGAACGTCGGCCTCGATCTGGTGGGCCAGGCCCGCAACTGGCTGGACTACGCCGCCGAACTGCTGGCCGATGGGCGCGACGCCGATCACCTGGCGTTTCGCCGGGACGAGCGGGCCTACCGCAACCTGCTGCTGGTGGAGCAGCCCAATGGCGATTTCGCGGTGACCCTGCTCAAGCAGTTCTTCTACGACGCCTGGCACCTGGAAACCCTCAAGGGCCTGAGCCAGTCGGCGGACGCGCGGATGGCCGGGATCGCCGCCAAGGCCGTCAAGGAAGTCACCTATCACCTGCGGCGCTCCAGCGAATGGGTCGAGCGCCTGGGAGACGGCACCGAGGAAAGCCACCAGCGCATGCTGCAGGCGCTCCCGCGGCTGTGGCGCTTCACCGGCGAGCTGGTCGATATCCACGCCACCGAAGTCGAGCTGCACCGGGCCGGCCTGTGGGCCGATCCGGCCCAGGTCGGCGAGGCCTGGCGGGCCAAGGTCGAGAGCCTCTTCGCCCGGGCCACCCTGCCCGTGCCCGAGGCGCCGAGCCATTTCTATCTGGATGCACGCCGGGGCCTGCACACCGAACACCTGGGCCCGCTGCTGGCCGAGATGCAATTCCTGCCGAGGGCCTACCCCGATGCGGTCTGGTGAACTGATCGGCAGCGACCAGGGCGCAAGGGGCCTGCAACAGGGCGACCTGGACCTGGCCTGGAGCACCCTGGATCAGGTCATGGACCCGGAGGTGCCGGTGGTCAGCGTGCTCGACCTGGGCATCGTCCGCGACCTGGACTGGCAGGCCGGCCATCTGCAGGTGGCGCTTACCCCCACCTACTCCGGCTGCCCGGCCACCGAGGTGATCGAGAACGACATTCGCCAGGCCCTGGAACAGGCCGGTTTCAAGGCCCCACGCCTGGTGCGCCAACTGACCCCGGCCTGGACCACCGACTGGATCACCGAGCGCGGTCGCCAGCGCCTGCGGGCATACGGCATCGCGCCGCCCTCGGGCAGCAGCAAGCGCAGCCTGCTGGGGGACGCGCCCCAGGTGCTCTGCCCGCAATGCGGCAGCGCCCACAGCGAACGCCTCAGCGAATTCGGCTCCACCGCCTGCAAGGCCCTGTACCGCTGCCGCGACTGCCTGGAACCCTTCGACTATTTCAAGTGCATCTGAGCCGCCCGCGCCTCAGAGGAGAATCAGCATGAGCCAGTTCCACCGCTTGACCATCAAGGACGTTCGCAGCGAAACCCGCGACGCGGTGTCCATCGCCTTCGACATTCCCCAGCACCTGCAAGCGCAGTTCCACTTCACCCAGGGCCAGCATCTGGTGCTGCGCGCCGAGCTTGAGGGCGAGGAAGTACGGCGCTCCTATTCGATCTGCAGCGGCGTCAATGACGGCGAACTGCGCATCGCGGTGAAACGCGTCGTCGGCGGGCGTTTTTCCGCGTTTGCCAACGAACAGCTCAAGCCCGGCCAGTCGCTGGAAGTCATGCCTCCGGCCGGCCGCTTCCATGTCGAGCTGGAGCCGAGCCGGCGCGGCCACTACCTGGCGGTGGCCGCGGGCAGCGGCATCACGCCGATCCTGTCGATCATCAAGAGCACCCTGGAAGGCGAGCCGCTCAGCCGTTTCACCCTGCTCTACGGCAACCGTTCCAGCGCCTCGGCGCTGTTTCGCGAACAGCTGGAAGACCTGAAGAACCGTTATCTGCAGCGCCTGAACCTGGTGTTCGTGTTCAGTCGCGAACAGCAGGACATCGACCTCTATAACGGCCGCATCACCCAGGACAAATGCCAGCAACTGTTTTCCCGCTGGCTCGACGTCCAGAAACTGGACGCGGCCTTCATCTGCGGCCCCCAGGCCATGACCGAAACCGTGCGCGACAGCCTCAAGGCCGCCGGCATGGGTGCCGAGCGCATCCACTTCGAACTGTTCCACGCCGCCGGTGACAGCCAGAAGCGCCAGGCCCGGGAAGCCGCCCGCGTCCAGGACCCGCAGGTCAGCCAGATCACCGTGATCAGCGATGGCCGGGCCCTGGCCTTCGACCTGCCGCGCAACAGCCTGAGCCTGCTGGATGCCGGCAACGCCCAGGGCGCCGAGCTGCCGTATTCGTGCAAGGCCGGGGTCTGCTCCACCTGCAAGTGCAAGGTCATCGAAGGCGAGGTGGAAATGGACAGCAACCACGCCCTGGAAGACTACGAAGTGGCGGCCGGCTATGTGCTGTCCTGCCAGTCCTTCCCCCTCAGCGACAAGGTGGTCCTGGACTTCGACCAGCCCTGAGCAGACCCGCCGCACGCGTGCCCCAAAACAACAACAAGAGAGAAGCGCTCATGAGCCCGCAAGAAATAGACCGCATCACCCGCCACCCGGACTTTATCCAGCTGGTCCGGCGCAAGCAGCGACTCTACTGGTCCCTGACCCTGGTCATGCTGCTGGCCTACTACGGCTTCGTGTTGCTGGTGGCGTTCCATCCCGGTCTGCTGGGCCGCTCGCTGTCCGGCGGGGCCACCAGCGTTGGCATGCCGGTGGGGGTGGCAATGATCGTCCTGGCCTTTGCCCTGACCGGTTTCTATGTCTATCGGAGCAACCGGCTGCTGGACCCGCTGAACGACAAACTCAAGCGCGAGTGCCGGTCATGAAGCGCCTTGCAGGAGCCTTCCTGCTGCCCGGCCTGCTGGCCTGGGACCTGGCCCTGGCCGCCGACGACGGCGCCCGCCCGCTGAACTGGAACGCCATCGGCATGTTCCTGGCGTTCGTCCTGCTGACCCTGGGGATCACCCGCTGGGCCGCCCTGCGCACCCGCTCGGCCAAGGACTTCTACACCGCCGGCGGCGGCATGAGCGGCCTGCAGAACGGCCTGGCGATTGCCGGCGACATGATCTCCGCCGCGTCCTTCCTCGGCATCTCGGCGATGATGTTTCTCAATGGCTACGACGGCCTGCTGTATGCCCTGGGGGTTCTGGCCGGCTGGCCGATCATCCTGTTTCTGATCGCCGAGCGCCTGCGCAACCTGGGCACCTACACCTTCGCCGACGTGGTGTCCTATCGCCTGGCCCAGACCCCGGTGCGCCTGACCTCGGCCTTCGGCACCCTGACCGTGGCCTTGATGTACCTGGTGGCGCAGATGGTCGGCGCCGGCAAGCTGATCGAACTGCTGTTCGGCCTCAGCTACCTCCACGCGGTGATGCTGGTGGGCCTGCTGATGGTCTGCTACGTGACCTTCGGCGGCATGCTGGCCACCACCTGGGTGCAGATCATCAAGGCGGTGATGCTGCTTTCGGGCACCAGCTTCATGGCCTTCATGGTGCTCAAGCACTTCGGTTTCAGCAGCGAGGCGCTGTTCGCCCGAGCCAGCCAGGTACACGCCAAAGGCAGCGCGATCATGGCCCCCGGCGGGCTGCTGTCAAACCCCATCGACGCCATTTCCCTGGGCCTGGGGATGATGTTCGGCACCGCCGGGCTGCCGCATATCCTCATGCGTTTCTTTACCGTCAGCGACGCCCGGGAAGCGCGCAAGAGCGTGCTCTATGCCACCGGGTTCATCGGCTACTTCTATCTGCTGCTGATCGTGGTCGGCTTCGGCGCGATCGTCATGGTCGGCAGCGAGCCTGAGTATCGCGACGCCAGCGGCGCCATCATCGGCGGCGCCAACATGATCGCGGTGCACCTGGCCCAGGCGGTGGGCGGCAACCTGTTCCTGGGGTTCATCTCGGCCGTGGCCTTCGCCACCATCCTCGCGGTGGTCGCCGGGCTGGCGCTGTCCGGTGCCTCGGCGGTGTCCCACGACTTGTATGCCTGCGTGATGCGCCAAGGTCAGGCCAGCACCCAGCAGGAAATGCGCGTCTCGAAGATCGCCACCCTGTGCATCGGCGTCCTGGCGGTGCTCTTGGGGCTGTTGTTCGAATCGCAGAACATCGCCTTTCTCTCGGGGCTGGTACTGGCGATTGCCGCGTCGGTGAATTTCCCGGTGCTGTTTCTTTCCATGTTCTGGAAAGGCCTGACCACCCGGGGCGCGGTGGGCGGCAGCCTGGCCGGGCTGATTTCGGCGATTGTCCTGCTGATCCTCAGCCCGGCGGTCTGGGTCAATGTGCTGCACCACCCGCAGGCGCTGTTTCCCTACGCCAACCCGGCGCTGTTCTCCATGAGCCTGGCGTTCTTCACCGCCTGGGCCTTGTCCGTCAGCGACCGCTCGCCCCGGGCCGCCCTTGAGCGCGGCCGCTACCTGGCGCAGTTCATCCGTTCCATGACCGGCATCGGCGCTGGCGGCGCCAGCCATCACTGAGTCGCCTTCCGGCGCCCGGTACGGTGCGCCGGCCCTCAATTGACCCTTCGGAGCCTTTCTCCCATGCCACAGTCTTCTACCCTGCAAAGCTTTATCGGCGGCCGCTGGATCGGCCAGCACCCGGCCCAGGCCTTGCGCAGCGCCATCGACGGCCATGAAGTGGCGCGTACCCATGAAGAGCCCCTGGACTTTGCCGAGGCCCTGCAACATGGGCGCGTGAACGGCGCGCGGGCCCTGCTGGCCCTGGATTTCCAGGAGCGCGCCCGGCGCCTCAAGGCCCTGGCGCTGTACCTTGGCGAACGCAAGGAACAGCTGTACGCCCTGTCCCACCACAGCGGCGCGACCCGGGCCGACAGCTGGATCGACATCGAGGGCGGCAACAGCACCCTGTTCAGCTACGCCGGGCTTGGCGCCCGCGAGCTGCCCTCGGGCAACCTGCTGCACGAAGGCCCGGCGCAGTCCCTGAGCAAGCTCGGCAGCTTTGCCGGCACCCATATCCTGGTGCCCCGGGGCGGCGTGGCGGTGCACATCAACGCCTTCAACTTTCCCATCTGGGGGATGCTGGAAAAGTTCGCCCCGTGCTTTCTCGCCGGCATGCCCTGCATCGTCAAGCCGGCCAGCGCCACCAGCTACCTGACCGAGGCCGCGGTACGCCTGATGCATGAATCCGGCCTGTTGCCCGAAGGCAGCCTGCAACTGGTGATCGGCGGCACCGGCGACCTGCTGGATCGCCTGCAAGGCCAGGACCTGGTGACCTTCACCGGCTCGGCGGCCACCGCCGCCACGCTGCGGGCCAACCCCAACCTGATCCGCCACTCGGTGCCCTTCAACGCCGAGGCCGACTCGCTGAACTGCGCGATCCTGGCCCCGGACGTGACCCCGGACGACCCGGAGTTCGAGCTGTTCATCAAGGAAGTGGTGCGGGAAATGACGGTCAAGGCCGGACAGAAATGCACCGCCATCCGCCGCGCCATCGTTCCGGCCAGACAGCTGGACGCGGTGGCCACAAGCTTGCGCGAGCGCCTGGCGAAGGTGGTGGTCGGCGATCCCTCGGTGGAAGGCGTGCGCATGGGCGCCCTGGCCTCCCACGCGCAACAGCGCGATGTGGCCGAGCGCCTGGACAGCCTGCTGCACAGCAGCGACCTGCTGTTCGGCGCCCGGGACGGCTTCGAGCCCCGGGGTGACAACGTCAGCCAGGGCGCGTTCTTCGCCCCGACCCTGCTGCTGTGCCGTGATCCCATGGCCCAGGGCGGCGCCCACGATATCGAGGCCTTTGGTCCGGTCAGCAGCCTGATGGCCTACGACGATCTGGATCAGGCCCTGGAGCTGGCCGCCCGTGGCAAGGGCAGCCTGGTGGCCAGCCTGGTGACCAAGGACCCGGGCATCGCCGCCCAGGTCATTCCCCGGGCCGCCAGCTGGCACGGCCGCCTGCTGGTCCTGGACCGCGAGTGCGCCGGCGAATCCACCGGTCACGGCTCGCCCCTGCCGCAACTCAAGCACGGCGGCCCGGGTCGCGCCGGTGGCGGTGAAGAGCTGGGTGGCCTGCGGGCGGTCAAGCACTACCTGCAGCGGGCCGCGGTACAGGGCTCGCCCAGCATGCTGGCGGCAGTGACCGGTGAACACGTGCGTGGCGCCAAGGTCATCGAAACCGAGGTTCACCCGTTCCGCCGGCACTTCCAGGACCTGCGCATCGGCGAATCCCTGTTGACCCACCGGCGCACCGTGACCGAGGCCGACCTGGTGAACTTCGGCTGCCTGTCGGGGGACCACTTCTATATGCACTTCGACGAGATCGCCGCCAAGGAATCGCAGTTCGGCAAGCGCATTGCCCACGGCTACTTCGTGCTCTCGGCGGCGGCCGGCCTGTTCGTCTCCCCGGGTCCTGGGCCGGTCCTGGCCAACTATGGCCTGGACACCCTGCGCTTCATCAGCCCGGTGGGCATTGGCGACACCCTGCAGGCGCGCCTGACCTGCAAGCGCAAGATCGACCAGGGCAAACAGAGTCCCCAGGGCACGCCGCAAGGGGTGGTGGCCTGGGACGTGGAAGTGACCAACCAGCTGGGTGAACTGGTGGCCAGCTACGACATCCTGACCCTGGTCGCCAAGCGCACCCTTTGACCGCAGGCGCCGGCTTGCCGGCGAATGGCACCCGCGACGCAGTCGGACTTGGGAACGCCTTCGCCAGCGAGCTGGCGCCTACAAGAGGGTGCCGGCGCCTTTGCGGAGGCTTGGATCGGGCAGATTGTGGCAAAAGATTTCATCAATTCTTGATTCTCAATTCGCCATGCGGCAAGTTGCGCGCTTCTCAACACAAGGAGCAGCCCATGTCCGGCTCAATGGCCCAGGCGTTTGCGCACAATTTTCTCGGCCAGTCCCCACGTTGGTACAAGGCCAGCATCCTCGCCTTCCTGCTGCTCAATCCCCTGCTGTACTTCTGGGTCAGCCCAGCGGCGGCCGGCTGGTGCCTGGTGATCGAGTTCATCTTCACCCTGGCCATGGCCCTCAAATGCTACCCGCTGATGCCCGGGGGCCTGTTGCTGGTGGAGGCGCTGCTGCTGGGCATGGCCACGCCCCAGGCCCTGTATGACGAACTGGTGCACAACTTTCCGGTGATCCTGCTGCTGATGTTCATGGTGGCCGGCATCTATTTCATGAAGGAGTTGCTGCTGTTCCTGTTCTCCCGGCTGCTGCTGGGGGTGCGTTCCAAGGCGCTGCTGGGCTTGCTGTTCTGCTTTCTGTCGGCGTTTCTCTCGGCCTTTCTCGACGCCCTGACCGTCACCGCGGTGATCATCAGCGCCGCCGTGGGCTTCTACTCGGTGTATCACCGGGTGGCTTCCGGCAATGACCCGCGCCAGGACAGCGCCTTTGCCGATGACCAGCATCTGCCGACCCTGCACCACGACGACCTGCAGCAGTTCCGGGCCTTTTTGCGCAGCCTGCTGATGCACGGCGCCGTGGGCACGGCCCTGGGCGGCGTGTGCACCCTGGTGGGTGAACCGCAGAACCTGTTGATCGGCCATGAAATGGGCTGGCACTTCGCCGAGTTCTTCAGCCAGGTGGCGCCGGTGTCGATGCCGGTACTGGCCGCCGGCCTGGTGACCTGCGTGCTGCTGGAGAAACTGCGCTGGTTCGGCTACGGCACCCTGCTGCCGGACAACGTGCGCCGGGTACTGGCCAACTACGCCGCCGAGGACGATGCCCAGCGCACCTCGCGCCAGCGCGCGGCGCTGCTGGTGCAGGGGCTGGCGGCCTTGATCCTGATTGTCGGCCTGGCCCTGCATGTGGCCGAAGTCGGCCTGATCGGGCTGCTGGTGATCGTGCTGATCACCGCCTTCACCGGGATTACCGATGAGCACCGGCTGGGCAACGCCTTCAAGGACGCCATGCCCTTTACCGCCCTGCTGGTGGTGTTCTTTGCCGTGGTGGCGGTGATTCACCAGCAGCAGCTGTTCGTGCCGCTGATCCAGTGGGTGCTGGCGCTGCCGGCGGAGCAGCAACCGGGCATGCTGTTCATCGCCAACGGCCTGCTGTCGGCCATCAGTGACAACGTGTTCGTCGCCACCATCTACATCACCGAGGTGAAACGGGCCTTCGTCGCCGGACAGATGAGCCGCGAACACTTCGAGACCCTGGCGATCGCCATCAACACCGGGACCAACCTGCCCAGCGTGGCCACGCCCAACGGCCAGGCGGCGTTCCTGTTCCTGCTGACGTCGGCGATTGCGCCGCTGGTACGCCTGTCCTACGGCCGCATGGTGTGGATGGCCCTGCCCTACACCCTGGTCATGGGCCTGCTGGGCTGGTACGCGGTGAGCTACTGGCTGTAGGCAGCGCCGGCCACGCCCGGAACGGGAAGTGGCCGCCTACTCGAATCAGCAAGCTGGGGGCCGTGGCCCGGCGCAACGCCGGCCATGGCCCTCAGCGCATGAGGATGTAGCGCTCGATGGCCTCGGCCGCGCCGTCTTCCTGGTTGCTGCCGGTGATCACGTCGGCCTCGCCCTTGACCTGCTCCGGCGCCTGGCCCATGGCAATCGACAAGCCGGCCCGGCGGAACATCGCCGAATCATTCCCGCCATCCCCCAGCGCCGCCGTGCGCTGCAGCGGCACGCCCAGGTACTCGGCCAGGGTGCTCAGGGCCTGGCCCTTGTCCGCCTCAAGGGCGGTGACATCAAGGAACCTGGGCTGCGAACGGGAAGCCTGGGCCTGCCCCGCGGTGCTGGCGTGCAGGCGCGCCTCCAGCTCCGCCAGCAAGCGATGGTCGCCACTGGCGGCAACGATCTTGTCGATGCGCGGCAGGTACTCCTCGAAACTGTCCACCACTTTCGGCGCATACCCCAGCGCCTGGCGTTCCTGGGGCATCAAGGCGCCATCGAGGTGGCGCAGCAGCCACTCGTTGTCGGCAAACACCCAGGTCTCGATCTGCGGCAACGCTTCGAACAGCAGCAAGGCGGTCACCGCCGCTTGCACGGGAACAGGGTGGCGAACCAGAAAACGGCCATCGGGCCCAACGATGCTGCCGCCGTTAAACCCCGCCGTCGGCAGGTCCACGCCCAGGGCCTCGATCTGCTGCTGCATGGCCCGCGGCGGCCGACCGGTGGCCAGGCTGAACGCCACTCCGGCCTCGCGCAGGGCACGAACCGCGTCGAGGGTGCGGGGGCTGATGCTGTGGTCGGGACGCAACAGGGTGCCGTCCATGTCGCTGAGCAGGAACTGGATCGACGACGCCTTGGGCACACTCATCCCAGGGGCCGCCAGACCCGCCCGTCCCGCGCCAGCAGCGCGTCGCCGGCTGCCGGGCCGTCGGTGCCGGCAGGATAAGGCTGGACACTGGCGTCCTGCTTCCAGGCATCGAGAAAGGGTTGCACCGCGCGCCAGCCGTTCTCGATGTTGTCGGCGCGCTGAAACAGGGTCTGGTCGCCGATCAGGCAGTCATAGATCAGGGTTTCGTAGCCGGTGGACGGCTGCATTTCGAAGAAATCGCGGTAGGCAAAGCCCAGTTCGATGTTGGCCATGTCCAGGCTCGGCCCGGGGCGCTTGGCCAGCAGGTCGAACCATACGCCCTCGTTGGGCTGGATCTGGATCAGCAGGTAGGTCGGCGACAGGCGCTCGACCTCGGTGTCACGGAATTGCGCATAGGGCGCTGGCTTGAAACAGATGACGATCTCGGTGTCACGCACGCTCATGCGCTTGCCGGTACGCAGGTAGAACGGCACCCCGACCCAGCGCCAGTTGTCGATCATCACCTTCAGCGCGACATAGGTTTCGGTGTTGCTGTCCGGCGCTACATTAGCCTCCTCGCGATAGCCCGGCACCGGCTTGCCGTCCGCCACGGCGGCGCTGTACTGACCGCGCACCGAGTTGGCCCGGGCCTCTTCCACGGACCAGGGGCGGATCGCCCCCACCACCTTGGCCTTCTCGCCGCGCACCGCATCGGCGCCAAAGGCCGCCGGGGGCTCCATCGCCACCATCGCCAACAGCTGGAACAGGTGATTGGGCACCATGTCCCGCAGGGCGCCGGTGTGTTCATAAAAGCTGCCACGGGTTTCGACCCCGACGGTTTCCGCCGCGGTGATCTGTACGTGGTCGATGTAATGATTGTTCCAGAACGCTTCGAACAGGCTGTTGGAGAACCGGGTGACCAGGATGTTCTGCACGGTTTCCTTGCCCAGGTAATGGTCGATGCGATAGATCTGCTTCTCGCTCATGACCTTGAGCAAACAGGCGTTGAGGGCTTCGGCGGTCTGCAGGTCGGAGCCGAAGGGCTTCTCGATCACCACCCGGCGAAAGCCGTCCTCGCGCTCTTCCAGCAGCCCCGCCGCCCCCAGCCGCCGCACCACTTCACTGAAGAAGCGCGGCGCGGTGGCCAGGTAGAACACCGCGTTGCCGGTGCCGCTGGCGGCAATCCGCGCTGCCAGCTCGACATAGGTGGCGTCGTCGAGGAAATCGCCCTGCACGTAGCTGATGCCACGGGTCAGGCGGGCCCAGACGGCGGCGTCCACGGACGCCCCCTGGCCTTGTTTGCTCAGCACTTCATCGCGAAGGAAGTCTTCCAGCAGGGTGGCGAACTCGGCGTCGCTCACCGCGTTGTGGTCGACGCCGACAATCCGCAGTCCCTCATCCAGCAAGCCGTCGCGGCTCAGGTTGTACAGCGCCGGGGTCAACAGGCGCTTGACCAGATCACCGCGGGCACCGAACAGGAACAGCGTGGTCGGCGGCGCCGGCAACGCCTTGGACTTCTTTCGCGTGGCGGTCATTTCTTACCGGTCTCCACATGGCCGCCAAAGCCGAAGCGCATGGCCGAGAGCAGTTTGTCGCCGTAGGTGCCCTGGCCGCGGGACCGGTAGCGGGAGAACAGCGAGTTGGACAACACCGGCACCGGCACCGCCTGCTCCATGGCCGCCTCGATGGTCCAGCGCCCTTCGCCGCTGTCGGCCACGGAACCGGAAAAGCCCTCGAGCTTCGGATCACCGGCCAGGGCATCGGCGGTCAGGTCCAGCAGCCAGGACGACACCACGCTGCCGCGACGCCAGACTTCGGCGATGTCCGCCACGTTGAGGTCGAAGCGCTGATCCTCCGGCAGGATCTCCGACGACTTGGTCTTGAGGATGTCGAAGCCCTCGGCGAAGGCCTGCATCATCCCGTACTCGATGCCGTTGTGGATCATCTTGACGAAGTGTCCGGCACCGGCGGGACCGGCATGGATGTAGCCGCGTTCGGCGCGGTCGTCCTCGGCGACCCGGTCCTTGGTCCGTGGAATCGAGCCCAAGCCCGGGGCCAGGGCCGCGAACAGCGGATCCAGGCGCAGCACTTCATCGGCATCGCCGCCGATCATCATGCAGTAGCCGCGCTCCAGGCCCCAGACACCGCCGGAGGTGCCGACGTCGATGTATTTCAGGCCCTTTTGCGCCAGATCCCGGGCGCGACGGATGTCGTCCTTATAGTAGGTGTTGCCGCCGTCGATGATCACATCACCCGGTTCCAGCAACTGGCTGAGGGTGTCGATGGTGTCTTCGGTGGGCGCGCCGGCGGGCAGCATGACCCAGACCGCGCGGGGTTTTTCCAGGCCGGCCACCAGGGCCGGCAGATCGGCGACGCCCTGGGCGCCTTCGGCGGCCAGGGTGCTGACGAACTCGGTGTTGCGGTCAAAGACTACGGTTTGGTGCCCATTGAGCATCAGGCGCCGTGCAATGTTACCGCCCATGCGGCCCAGTCCAATAATCCCCAGTTGCATGTGCTGATGCTCCTACTGCAAAAAATTCAGATCAAAAAATGTATAGCCCAATGGGCCGGTACCTACTTCAAGGGGCGCAACTATACAAGGCAAGACGCTCCAAGACAGCGCAATCTTCAGGCATCAGCGCAGTTTTTGCGGTCAACGGCGCCTGACACGTCCCGCCCGGCGCTGATCCGCGTCCCAGCGGGCAGGCAACGCGTGAAGATTAGTCCAGGCACCCGGGACGAAGTTTCGCAAGGACTGGACGCATCACGACAGAAAACCCCAGGAAGACACGGCGACCGCGAAAAATAAAAAAGTTCCCATTGCCCGAAAAAGAAATAAAATCGCCGCCTGCGAGAGTGCTCCGCGTCAGGCATCGGCAGAGCACAGCATAGTTGAGGCACGCCATTTGCGAGGTGAAGCAATGGGCACAGTACAACCGGCACGACCTGCACAAACCCTTTATGTGACCATTCGTCGCGATGAATGGCGCGAGCTCAAGGAGCAACGCGATCAACTGCAACAAGAGGTCGCACAACTGCGCCGGATGTTGCAGGGCCAGGCTCAAGACGCCGTCGCCGCACTGGACCTTCCCTCCGCCAGCTGAACCCGCCCCTCGACGCAGGCCCGGCCTGCGTTTTTTGTCCGGCGACGCATCCGCCCAAAGACCGCGCCAGCGGCGGCTAGCCGGACAAAAATCCCACGCCTGCCTCACAAACTTTTCACACTTGCCATTCGATACTCCAGGCCATTGTGGCCGTCTTGTGACAGACGGCCGGCTTCATTTGCGGCGCTTAACGGGCGACCAATGATCTTGGAACGGTGGGGAGCACTGAATGGCTTTGTTCAAACGCAGTAACACGTCTGCGGCAGGTTTCGACTGGATGGGCCTGCTCTGGCTGTTCCTGTTCTTCTGGTATTTCTCCGGCATCACTCAACTGCTGATCCAGCTGACCGACACGTCCGGCTTCGCCGGTTTCCGCCAGGCGTTCTTCATGAGTGCCATCTGGCTGGCGCCGATGCTGCTGTTCCCGGCCCGCACCAAAGTCTTGGCGGCGGTGATCGGCGTGGTGCTCTGGGCCTGTTCCATGGCCAGCCTGGGCTACTTCTTCATCTACCAGCAGGAGTTCTCGCAAAGCGTCATTTTCATCATGTTCGAGTCCAACCCCTCGGAAGCCGGTGAATACCTGACCCAGTACTTTGCCTGGTGGATGGTGGCGGCCTTCCTGGCCCACACCGCCTTCGCCATCTTCCTCTGGACCCGCCTGCGCCCGGTCTACCTGCCCCGGGGCCAGGCCCTGGTCGCCGCCGCGGCGATCCTGGTGGCGATTGTCGGCTACCCCCTGGTCAAGCAGATCTCCCGTGCGGACAACCTGGCCGACGGCCTGGAAAAATTCGAAACCCGCATCGAGCCGGCCGTGCCATGGCAGATGGTGGTCGCCTATCGCCGCTACCGTCAGCAGCTGGACGGCATGCAAGGCATGCTCGACAGCGTCAGCAAGATCCCGCCCCTGACCAACCTCAAGGACAGCATGGCCAACCAGCCGGCCACCCTGGTGCTGGTGATCGGCGAATCCACCAACCGCCAGCGCATGAGCCTCTACGGCTACCCGCGCCAGACCACTCCGGAGCTGGACAAGCTCAAGGACCAGCTGGCGGTGTTCAACAACGTCATCACCCCGCGCCCCTATACCATTGAGGCGTTGCAACAGGTGCTGACCTTCGCCGATGAAGAAAACCCCGATCTCTACCTCAAGACCCCGTCCCTGGTCAGCGTGATGAAGCAGGCCGGCTACAAGACCTACTGGATCACCAACCAGCAGACCATGACCAAGCGCAACACCATGCTCACCACCTTCTCCGAACAGGCGGACGAGCAGGTGTACCTGAACAACAACCGCAACCAGAACGCCCGTCAGTACGACGGCGATGTACTGGAGCCCTTCTCCAAGGCCCTGGCCGACAGCGCCCCGCGCAAGTTCATCGTGGTGCACCTGCTGGGCACCCACATGAGCTACCAGTACCGCTACCCGCCGACCTTTGAAAAATTCACCGATCGCCAGGGCGTGCCGGCCGGCGTGCACGACGATCAGGTGCCGACCTACAACAGCTATGACAACGCCGTGCTGTACAACGACTTCGTGGTGTCCAGCCTGATCAAGGACTACGCCAAGACCGACCCCAACGGCTTCCTGCTGTACCTGTCGGACCACGGCGAAGACGTCTTCGACTCCGCCGGGCACGACACCCTGGGACGCAACGAGGGCAAGCCCACCGCGCCGATGTACACCATTCCGTTCCTGGCCTGGGCTTCGCCGAAATGGCGCGAAACCCATGACTGGAACTTTGCGTCCGACCTCAGCCGGCCTTACATCAGCTCCCAGCTGGTGCATACCTGGGCCGACCTGGCGGGCTTGAGCTTCGACCAACTGGACCACAGCCGCAGCCTGGTCAGCGACAGCTTCAAGCCACGTCCCCTGCTGATTGGCAACCCCTACTCGCGCCAGAGCAAGCCGCTGATCGACTTCAGCCTGATGAAGCCCAAAGCCCCGGCCGACGCTGCCGTGGTGCAGCAGTAAGGCTCCGCCTCGGGGGCCGCCACGGCCCCCATCCCGCAAGCCCCGGCCTACTGGCGCAAAGGCCATCGCGCCTTGCGCCAACCTCAGCCACGCCTTCTCCGACACGCCGCTACGCAATAGCCCCCTCCCCCGTAGCCGGCTTGCCGGCGAAAGCGCCATCGCCTCTTGCGCCGACCCGACCCACACCTTGGCCACCGGTTCATGGCCGCCCGCACTTCGCCACGGACACATGTTGTCAAGAATGCAATTGTGCATTCAGGCTGACGTTAACCCTCACTTAATACACTTCGCTGAAACTTGCCCCATCACTTCTTGTACAGGGATGAAACAAGTGACCGAACACTCTTAAGTAGGAAACGCAGTATGAAACTTTCAACTTTGGTATTTAGCGGTTTGATTCTCGCCACTTCCAGCGCAGCCTTTGCCGAAGGCGGAGCCGAGCATATGCAACGCTTCTACGAGAACTTCCGGGTCAATCAGCAGCAAATTCACGGCGATAAAAACCAGAACCTCGCCAAGACCGAGCAAGACAAGGCCGGTACTCACTATTCCGCGCCGGACGCCAAGAAACAACAGCCCGACGCCTGATGCAAGTTCGACGCAGTACCCACTCTGGACATTGTGCTCCTGTGACAGAGATGGACGTTTGGCGCCCTATCGGGCGCCTTTTTTATATCCGCTGAAAAAGACTTCCTGTCACTGGCATGGCCCCCGCATTACAACTTTGTCATTTGCCAGCGTGCTTGTTGCAATTCAATTAGCATGCCTGCGCCCGATCACTCGGCGCTCATCGACTCAGCGGCTAATCGACTGAATCAATTGCATATTTTTATTGACCCTGTAGTGACTACAGGCTTCATCCTCCGCTCATTCGATACTTCCCAAGCACTCTGAAGAGAATCCGATAATGCGCATCCTGGTGGTTGAAGACGAACCCAAAACAGCGGACTACTTGCACCAAGGCCTGAGTGAAAGTGGTTATGTGGTCGACCGCGCCAACAATGGCGTGGACGGCCTGCACCTGATTCAACAACAGCCCTACGAGTTGGTCATCCTGGATATAAACCTGCCGGGCAAAGATGGCTGGCAAGTGTTGCAGGATATGCGCGGACAATCTCAGGCACGGGTCATGATGTTGACCGCCCGCGGTCGCCTGGAAGACAAGGTCAAGGGACTGGATATGGGCGCCGATGATTATCTGGTCAAACCCTTTCAGTTTCCCGAGTTGTTGGCGCGAGTGCGTACCCTGATACGCCGTGCCGAACCGGCAGCCCCCTCGCAAGTATTGCAAGTGGCCGATCTGCAACTTGATCCGCGACGTCATCGGGCTTATCGCGGCGATCGGCGTATTGATCTGACCACCAAGGAATTCACCCTGCTGCATGTATTGATGCGCCACTCGGGGGAAGTACTGACCCGCACGCAAATCATTTCCCTGGTCTGGGACATGAACTTCGACTGCGACACCAATGTGGTGGAAGTGTCCATCAGCCGCCTGCGGGCCAAGATCGACGAGGCCCATGAAGTGCGGTTGATCCACACCCTGCGCGGTGTCGGTTATGTGCTGGAAGTGCGCCCATGAAAACCTCGCCCGCGCCCGCCACCCAGAGCAGCCTGTCCATGCGCCTGGGGCTGACCGTCAGCCTGATGGGCGCGGCCCTGGTGCTGCTGCTGGCGACCCTGGCCTACCTGGCCCTGAGCCACGAGCTGGACAACCTGGCGCGCAAGGGCCTGGACAGCAAGCTGGAGCAGATCCGCCACAGCCTGACCAGCGACCTCAAGAGCAGCGATCTGGCCGCCCGCCCCCACTCCCTGCTGGACCTGGTGCTGGGCCACGACAACCTGCAATTGAGCATTCTGGGCAGCGACCCGCTGGCCGAACCCTTGCTCAATGTCGGCGGCGATCCCCGGCAATCCCTGCCCGAAGCCCTGAAGAAGGTGCCCGACAGCGGCTACTTCGACTGGCGCGACAACCGTGGCACTCAGTTGCTGGGCGCCGCCCGAGCGATGAGCCTGCGCAACGGCGAACAGGTGCGGGTGATCCTCAGCCTGGACCGCAGCAACGATCAGGCCCTGCTCAGCGCTTACCTGCGCTCCACGGTGATTGCCCTGCCGCTGTTGCTGCTGCTGATCGGCATCGGCGCCTGGCGCCTGGTGCAGCGCGGCCTGCAGCCCCTGCAGCAGTTCACCCGGGTGGCCGCCAAGGTCACCACCCAGGACCTGACCCATCGCTTGAACCTGGAGCGCCTGCCCCGGGAGCTGGCGGAACTGGGCCAGGGCTTCAACGTCATGCTGCACCGCCTGGATGGCGGGGTGCAGCGCCTGTCGCAGTTCTCCGACGACCTGGCCCATGAACTGCGCTCGCCCATCAGCAACCTGATGGGCAAGGCCCAGGTGACCCTGTCCCGGGAACGTCCAGCGGAGCAATACAAGGCCGTGCTGGAATCGAGCATCGAGGAACTGGAGCGGGTCACCCGGATCGTCGCCGACATGCTGTTCCTGGCCCAGGTCAGCCAGCCGGCCTCCCAGGCCCGCTTCACCCGGGTATCCCTGGCCGAAGAAGCACGCCGGGTCATGGACCTGTTCGCCCTCAGCGCCGAGGACAAGCACCTGGCGCTGGAGTTGAGTGGCGACGCCTGGGTGCAGGGGGATCGCCTGATGATCCAGCGGGCGATCTCCAACCTGCTGTCCAATGCCATTCGCCATTGCCCGGAACAGGGACGGATCAGCCTGCGGATCGAACGCCAACTGCAAAACGTCAGCCTGACCGTGGGCAACCCGGGACCGGGCATCGCCGCCTGCCACCTGCCCCATCTGTTCGAGCGTTTCTACCGGGTCGACAGCAGCCGCACCCGGGCCGAAGGCGGGACCGGCCTGGGCCTGGCGATCGTTCGCTCGATCATGAACCTGCATCAGGGACACACCGAGGTCGCCAGCGATGCACAGCACCTCACCGAGTTCCGCCTGGTGTTTCCCAAGCCCGACCCGGCCTTGCACGAGGCCTAGAGCAGCCAGCCGCCCAGCGCCGCCCCCAGCAGCACCAGGGCCCAGGACGGCACCCGGCCGCTGCGCAGCAACACCAGGGCCAGCAGCACCGCCAGCAACTCTGCCGGCCCGGTCACGCTGCTGGTCCACAGCGGCTGGTACAGCGCCGCCGCCAGCACCCCCACCACCGCGGCATTGACCCCGGCCAGCGCCGCCTGGATGCGCCGGCGTTGGCGCAAGGTCTGCCAGAACGGCAGCACACCGATGACCAGCAAAAAGCCCGGCAAGAAGATCGCCAGCAGACAGATCAAGGCCCCGGGCCAGCCGTCGATGGCCGCGCCGATGAACGCCGCGACACTGAACAACGGCCCCGGCACCGCCTGGGCGCTGGCATAGCCGGTCATGAACAGGGGATCGCTGATCCAGCCGGACGCCACGACCTGACTCTGCAACAGCGGCAACACCACGTGCCCGCCACCAAAGACCAGGGCGCCGATGCGATAAAAGCCGTCGAACAGGCGCAGCCAGGTGTTTGGCCACAGCGCCGACAGCCAGGGCAGCACCAGCAACAACAGCGCTGCCAGTGCCAGTAGCAGCCCACCCAGGCGCCGGCTGCCCCAGGGCGCAAGGGCATCGACCTCGCTCCGGGCCGCCGGGGTGATCAGCCAGGTCCCGGCCAGCGCCGCCAGCAGCATCACCAGCAACTGGGCGCCCAGGCCCGGCCAGCGCAGCACCAGCCAGGCGGCCAGCAAGGCAATAACGATGCGCAAGGCACCGCGACACAGGTTGCGGGCCATGCCCCACAGCGCCAGGGCGACCACGGCGACCGCCACCATTTGCAAGCCCTTGAGCACCCCGGGAGGCACGCCGCTGCCGATGCCCAGCGCCAGCAAGGCCAGCGCCAGCGCCGACGGCAGGGTGAAACCGAGCCAGGCGCACAAGGCACCCGGCAAGCCCGCCCGCGACAGCCCCAGGACAATCCCGACCTTGCTGCTGGCCGGTCCCGGCAGAAACTGGCACAGGGCAACCAGCTCGGCGTAGGCCGCCTCCCCCAGCCAGCGGCGGCGCTGGACGAACTCCTGACGGAAATACCCCAGATGCGCCACCGGCCCACCGAAGGACGTCAGCCCCAGGCGCAGGAACATCAGGAAAATCTGCCAGGGGCTGTCCCGGGTCGCGCTGGGGTCGGAGGCAGGAGTGACATCGGCCATTACAAGGCTTTACTCCAGAACAGCATGCGGCCATGGGCCGGATCGAGCCTGGCATCGGCGAAACCGCAGGCCTGGTAGGCCGCCTGCGCCCGGGCATTGCCCTCCAGCACCTCGAGGGTGATCTTGCAGCAGCCCCGTTGCCGGGCGATGTCCTCGACCTTCTGCAGCATCCGCGTGCTCAGGCCCTGGCCACGAAAGCCGTCGAGCACCAGCACATCATGGACATTCACCAGGGGCCGACAGGCAAAGGTGGAAAAGCCTTCGAAGCAGTTCACCAGCCCCACCGGCTGGCCGCCGGCAAAGGCCAGCACACTGAACGCCTGAGGTCGCTTGGCCAGCTCCGCCGGCAGTTGCTGGAGCAGGTCCTGCGCCAGGGGCCGACCACCGCCCATGGGGTCCTCGGCATAGTGGTTGAGCAGTACACCTATGGCTTCGGCATGCACCGGATTGCTGTAACTGGCTTGCAGCACCACGACATCGGCAACGTCCATGTTCATCCTCGATCAAGGTATTGGAAGCGAGCGCTCAGGGCTCGGGCGGCCTGAATTGTAGGCCAATGGATTTGACCAAACGAAGAGAGCCCCGCCACTGGCGAGAGAAAAATCCTAAGCAATGGAAACCACTCGCATCAGCCGCAATCATTGCCCTTTCAAGCGCCTGGCTGCCGGGCAAAGCGCTGCAGCTGCATTTCCCGCAGGCGGCTGAGGGTGCGGCGGAAGGCAAACTCCAGGTAGCCCTCGGTGTACAGCTGCTCCATGGGCACCCGGGCCTCCAGGTACAGCGGCACTCCACGGTCGTAGCATTCGTCCACCAGGGCGATGAAGCGCCGCACGCTGTCGTCGTGGATCGACAGTTGCGGCAGCTCCCGATCTCCCGCCACCACCCGCTGGGCCCCGTCCTCGGTGCCCCGGGCAATGCGCCCCGGACGTTGCCGGGCACTGAGATTGGGTACCTCGCTGAGGAGGATGGCGCTGTAGCGGTCGCACAGGGCCATGAAATCCATGGCCGAGAACGGCTGCTCGCAAAGGTCGGCAAAGCGGCACCAGATCACCGTCGTGGCGGCCTTGACCACCCGTACCGGCCGATAACCAATCAGCAGCGGCTCGCTGGACACCGCCTGCCCGGCACTCAACTGGCGAAACAGCGGTTCCAGGGCGCTGGGCTGGCCCTCGACACTCAGCCAATAGCGCTGCGCGGCGGCGCCGGGGTGCAAGCGGTGGTCCTGCTCGCCGTCCACCGCCAGCACCTGCAGGTGCCGGCGGATGGCGTCGATGGCCGGCAGGAAGCGCTCGCGGTTGAAGCCATCGGCATACAACTGCTCGGGGGGCTGGTTGGAGGTGCAGACCATGACCACCCCCTGTTCGAACATCACCTGGAACAGGCGCCCGAGAATGATCGCATCGCCGATATCGTTGACGAACAACTCATCGAAACACAGCACCCGCACCTCTGCGGCAAGCTCCCGGGCCAGGGCCTGCAAGGGATCGGCGATGCCGGTGAGCTGGAACGAGCGCTGGTGCACCCAGCCCATGAAGTGATGAAAATGCTGACGCCGGGCCGGCACCCTGAGGCTCTGGTGAAACTGATCCATGAGCCAGGTCTTGCCACGCCCGACCGCGCCCCACAAATAGACCCCCTGCACCGGCTTGCGCCCCTGATGCAGCGCCTCGTGACACTCTTGCAAGGCCTGCACCGCACGCGCCTGGGCCGGATCGGCGACAAAGCCGTCCTGCTCCAGGGCATGCCGGTAGGCGCTCATGGGCGAATCGAATGGCATGGGCCGCAGGCCTCCTGGCAAAGAGCCGCAGTATGCCACCACCTGCCGCTCCAGGCCTGATCCGTGGCCGCTGCGCCCGCGAGGTGGCCAGGGACCGCCAGATGTTACGGGCGTTCCCAGGCCCCTTGCGCCCTGCGCAGCCTGCGGCAGCGGCTAGATCAGCGCGAGATGTCCAGGCGCTCGATCCGGCCCTGGGCATCCAGGCGGAAGGTGTGGCGCAAGACCTGGGGGCTGCCGGGGAAATCACCGCACACCCGACTGTCGAGCAAGATTTTCCCGGTACGCCGCTGAACCCCGAGGACTTCCAGGCGACGCGCGCCCGCGCCCATCCAGCGGGCAATCTGCTGCGAGCCCACGCAGTGCTCACGCTCATCGAAAATCTGCGCCCGGGCGGTGAAGATCGACGCCGCCACGCTGCTGTCGCCGCGGTTGACCGCGGCGACATAAGCGACGATGGCCGGGGCCAGGGAAGGGTCGGTGGCCGACATGACAAAAGCTCCTTGCTGTTGAACGAGGACGCCATGCTAAAGCGCCCTTGCGTCATTTCCTGTCAGCAGTGAATCGGCCCTGATCGTCTCCCGCCAGGCCCTTGCGCCAGGCCCGCAGCCAGTCGCTGCGCCGCCCCGGATACAACTGGCCCTGCTCCTGGGCCGCGGCGATGCGATCGGTGCGAAAGGTCCGGTAATCGCCCCGCAGCTCGCACCAGGCGACGATCACCCGGGCCTCATTGAGAAAGCCCAGGGCCAGCGGCCAGATCAGCCGCTGGCTGGGGTTGCGGTTAACGTCGGCATAGTCGATCAGCAGCTTGGCCTGATGGCGGATCGCCTGGCGGAACACGTTCAACGACACGCGGTTGTCGGGAAAGCCCCAGCCGGCGGGTCCCGGCAGCAAGGTCGGATTGCGCAGCGCATCCTGGGCCGCCGGAGCCAGCACGGCGGCGATCTTGGCCATGGCATCGGCGGCCGCCTTGCTCAACACCTCGTCACCGCGCTGATCGACATAGCGCAAGCCCAGGACCACGGCCTCGGTTTCATCGGCATTGAGCATCAAGGGCGGCAGGAACAGCCCGCTGCGCAACACATAGCCGATGCCGGCCTCGCCGTAGATCGGCGCGCCCAGGGAGGTCAGCTCGGCAATGTCGCGGTACAGGGTGCGCTCGGACACCTCCAGCTCCGCCGCCACTCTGGCGGCGGTCACCGGACGGCTCTTGCCGCGCAGCATCTGCAACAGGGTGAGTAAACGACTGGCTCGCGACACGCAGGTGCACTCCGGAAAAAACACCGGCGCAGACTACCAGAGCCTCCTGACAGTTTCTGTCAGGAGGCTGAGTACTGGCGGGAGATTGTGTAGCCGCTGCCGCAGGCTGCTAACGGCCCGCAGGGTCGCAGAATCCTGGTGCCCTCCAAGGTGTCCGGCCGGGAATTGCCAAGCCTCGCCCGCGCTCGGCAGCGGCTACAGCAACATCAGTAGGCCATGGTCCAGGTCAGGGTGTAGGTGCGGCCCCGGCCCTGGTAGTCGTAGAGGTAGTCCGGGCCGTAGGTCGGCGAGTAGAACAGCTTGGCGCGCTGGCCCCAGACGGTGCTGTACTGCTTGTCCAGCAGGTTCTGGATACCGCCGCTGAAGGTGCCGAACGCGGTGTCGTGGCTGCCCAGCAGGTCGAAGGTGGTGTAGCCGTCGATGGTGTTGGGCGCGTCGACGCTGTGGGTGGCGTCGATCTGCTTGACCGCGTCGTCCTTGAGGGTAAAGGCATGGTTGCCCTGCAGGCGCACGCTGCTGCTGTCGCCCTTCCAGCCGACGAAGGCGGTGAGCTTGGACAGCGAGGCATACCGCGCATCACGCTTCTGCCAGCCGCCGTTCTTGCCCTCCTCCTCGGAACGCACCGCGTGCAGGGTGCCGCCCAGCTCCCAGCCGCTCGGCAAATGCCGGGTCAGGGCGCTCTCGAAACCATAGTCGCGGCTCTTCTGGTCCTTGACGTCAATGGTCAGGGTGGCCTGGTCGGTGGTGATCACCTTGTCCGACCAGATGTAGTACAGCGCCGCCTGGGCGTCCCAGTCGCTATCAAAGAAGCGCCAGCCGGTTTCCACCTGGCGGCTCTTGATCCCGGCCAGCGGGTTGTCGTCCACGCTCAGCCCCGGCTTGCCGTAGAACTTGGCCGGATCCGGCAGATCGAAGCCCTCGCCGTAGTTGACCCACAGCTGATGGCCGTTCTTGAAGTCGTAGATGCTGCCCAGGTTGTAGAGGTTGACCGCATAGTCGTTGCTGCCGCCGGGCACGTTCTTGAACTGGCCGACATCCACGTCCATCTGCTGGCGCCGGTAGCCGCCGGATACGGTCAGGTGGTCGGTGGCGTGCCAGTCCAGCTGGGCGTAGCCGGACAGGCCATCGACCCGGTAGCTGGGATAGCGCGGCGCCTTGCTCTGGGTCACCAGGTCGAGGCCGCCGCTGCCCGAGGAAATGCCCTGGTCGAAAGTGCTCTGCTCGGCGTTGAAGCGCTCGCGGTCCAGGTCCACGCCGTAGGTCAGCTTGAACGCCTCGAACTCCTTGGCGAACAGCGCCTTGAGGCTGGTGACCTCGAAGTTCTGCTGCGAGGCGGCGAAGTACACGCCCTTGGAGCCGGCCGGGCTGCCGCTGTTGTAGTAAGGGAACGGGAAGAAGTTGTCGTCTTCCTTGCGGTACGAGGCCTGCAGGTAGAAATCCTGGCCGAGCACGTCGCTGTGGTGGTAGTTGGCGTTGAGCAGCAGGCGCTTGGTGCGCGGCTCCAGGTCGCTGGAATAGCCGCCGCGCAGCTCGGCGTCCTCCAGGTTGGACGGCGCCTTGTACTTGAGGTTGGGGAAGTAGATCCCGGTGCTGCCATGGTTGCCGGAGTCGTAGTACTGGGCCAGCAGGTCCAGGCTCTGCTCTTCGTTGAACTGCAGGGCCAAACTGCCCATCAGGTCCAGGGTGCGGTTGTACTGCAGGTCGGTCTGGGTGTTGTCGATGAAGATCTGCTGGCCGGCACCGTCATAGAACGCCTGGTTCTGCTCCCCCGCCACCGCCAGCCGGCCGCTGATGGCCTCGTTGCCGCCGCTCACCGATTGGGCGATGCGGGTGGTCAGGTCGTCGCTGTTATTGAAGCCGCTGCTGGCCCCCAGCTGTGTCTCGAAGCGCGCCGGGCCCGGCTCGCCTTTCTTGGTGACGATGTTGATGATGCCGCCGGTGGCGCCGCCGCCGTAGATGGCGCTGGCCCCGGACAGCACTTCAACCCGCTCGACGTTGAACGGCGAAATGCTGTCGAACTGCCGGGACAGGCCCCGGGAGCTGTTCTGGCTGACCCCGTCGATCATCACCAGGACGTTGCGCCCGCGCATGTTCTGGCCGTAGTTGGTGCGCCCTTCCGGAGCCAGGTCGAGGCCCGGCACCAGCTTGCCGATGGCCTCCTTGAGGCTGACCCCGGTGCTCAACTGTTCCCGTAGCTGGCTCTGCTCCACCACCCACACCGTGCCGGGAATCTCGCTGATGGCGGCGCTGGTGCGCGACGCCACGCTGACCTGGGTCGGCTTGAGATCCAGGCTCGCAGCCGGAGCCGCCGCGCGGCGCAGGATCACCGTGCGGCCGTCGCTGAACGACCAGCTCATGCCACTGCCGGCCAGCAGGCTCTGCAGGGCCTGGGCCACCGTGAGCTCGCCGTCGAGCGCGGTGGATCGCAGGCCCGCGACATCGCTGGTGGTGTACAGCAGGCGCAGCTCGGCCTGATCGGCGAAGCGGGTCAGCGCCTGATCCAGGGGCTGGGCCGGCAGGTTCAGCAAGACCCGCCGTTCCTCGGCACTGCCGGCCTGCGTGAGCGTGGCGGCCTCCTCGGCCAGCGCCAGAACCGGGCTCAAGGCCCCGGCGAACAGCGCCTGGGCCAGTAATGTGCGGCGCATGATCTGGTGGCCGCGCCCCAGTGTCGACAGCTTGAACATAGCTTTCACGTGTTCCTTCCCAGCCGGTTGAAATGACGTCAATGAGAATGATTGTCTTCTCAGTCTCACTACGACGATTTCCCGTCGAGGAACTTGCAATGCGTCGGGCAAAAAAATTTGCCTCAGTGCAAAAGCGCCAGCCAGGGCAAGTAGGTCACTTGCAGCGGATAGCGCTGCTGCAAGGCCTTGAGCGAACCTTGCGGGTCGTGCAGGTCGAATACCCCGCTGATCGCCAGGGCCGCCAACTGACCGTCGGAAATCAGGATGCGTCCGTGCTGATAGCGCTCCAGCTCAGCGATCACCTCGCCCAGCGGGCGGCCGTTGAAGATCAGCTTGCCGCGCTGCCAGGCGGTCAGGCTGGCGGCGTCCACGCTCTGCTGGGCCAGCAGCGGCTGGCCGGGCTGGTACTGCAGGCGCTGGTCGGCCTGGAGCAGCACCGGTGCGTGGTCGCCACTGAACTGCACCTGGCCCTCGCGCACCACCACCGTCAGTTGGTCGTTGTCACGACGCACGCTGAAGGCACTGGCGGCGCTTTGCAGTTGCTGGGCCTGGGCCTGGACCACGAACGGCCGCTGCGGGTCGGCCAGTGGTTCGAACAACGCCTCGCCGGCGCGCAGGATCACCCGGCGCTCGTGCGCCGAATAAGCCACCGACAGCGCGCTGCCACTGTTGAGGGTGACCCGCGAGCCGTCCGCCAGGGTGATGCGCTGTTGCTGGCCGACCCCGGTGTGGTAGTCCGAGCTCAAGGCCGGCCATTGCTGCCAGCCGATGCCGCAACCCACCGCCAGCAGCAACGAAGCCGCCAGGGCCGGCCAGAAACGCCGTGGCCGGGGCTCCACGGCGGGCGGCGCCTGATGCGCCCGCGCGGTCTCGGTGTGCCCCAGGTCACCCCAAAGTTGCTGGGCCTCGGCGGCGGCGGCGGCATGCGCCGGGCTGCGCTGGCGCCACTGCTGGAAAGCCATGCGCTGGGCTGGCGTGGCGTGGCCGGAATGCAGCAGCACCAGCCAGTCGATGGCGGCGTCTTCGAGGTTTTCGCGGTGGTCGGTCATGGCGTCGGCAACCGGTGGCAAGGAATTATTCATGGTGGACCTTCAGCCAGTCGCGGCAATGGCGCAGGGCCTGGCCGATGTATTTTGCCACCATGCTTTCGGAAACCCCCAGGCGCACGGCGATCTGCGCCTGGGTCAAGCCTTCCAGGCGATTGAGCAGCAAGGCCTGGCGGGCGTTGTCCGAGAGTTGCGCCAGGGCCTGGTCGAGCAGCGCCAGGCGCTCCTTGGCCAGCAGCACCGCTTCCGGGGCCGGGCCCGGGTCCACCGCTTCGCGGTGTTCCTGGCCGTCGCTGAGGTTGGCCGCCAGGCGCTGCTCGCGGCGCAGGGTGTCGATGGCCAGGTTGCCGGCCACGCGGAAGATGAAACCGCGATCGTTGTGCACGTCCACCGTTTGCGGGTCGACCTTGAGCAGCTTGAGGTAGGTTTCCTGAGCCACGTCCGCCGCCCGCTGGCGGTCGCTCATGCGCCGGGTGAGAAACTTCAGCAGGTCGTCGTAGTGCTCTTGAAAGCTGCGCAGCAGGCTGGGAGTCGGCAGCATCGGGGGGTGGTCCGCAAATCGGGGAGGCGGATTATTCCACAAAGGCAAATGAGAAACAGTATCTTTCGTATCCTTTGCAACTTGGCTTTTTCCGCCTGTTTGCCCTTCTGACCGCGGCACCTTTCTGGCATCCTGCGCCTCCTTTTTTCTGACCGGGTGCGCAAGTCTTGTCCATGCCATGGCTCTGCGCCCCAAGTCCCGTCCACTTTCCGACGTGTGCCCCCGTTGTTTTCACACGTCACTGGCAGGCCTTTTCCCATGACCGCACCTGATCGCTCCCCGCCCCGCTACAAATCCGACCTGATCTACGGCCTCAACGACCGTCCGCATTTCAGCGCGGCGATCTTCGCCGCCCTGCAACATGTGCTGGCCAGCTTCGTCGGCATCATCAGCCCGACCCTGATCTTCGGCGGCGTGCTCGGGCTTGAGAGCGAACTGCCGTACCTGATCAGCATGGCGCTGTTCGTCTCCGGCCTGGGCACCTTCGTCCAGGCCCGGCGCCTGGGGCCCATTGGCTCCGGCCTGCTGTGCGTGCAGGGCACCAGCTTTTCCTTTATCAGCGTGCTGCTCAGCGCCGGGTTCATGGTCAAGGGCCGGGGTGGCAGCACCGACGACATTCTCTCGACCATCTTCGGCATCTGCTTTGTCGCGGCCTTTATCGAGATGTTCCTCAGCCAGTTCATCGGCAAGCTGCGCAAGCTGATCACCCCGGTGGTCACCGGCACCATCATTACCCTGATGGGCCTGTCGCTGATCAAGGTGGCGGTCACCGACATGGCCGGTGGCTACGGCGCCAGCGACCTGGGCGCGGCGAGCAACCTGGGCCTGGCGGCGCTGGTGCTGCTGACCATCGTGGTGCTCAACCGCTTCAACCACCCGATGCTGCGCCTGGGCTCGATCGTCATTGGCCTGACCCTGGGCTTTTTCGTGGCCTGGCTGCTGGGCCGGGTGGACATGGCGGCCCTGCCCGAGGTGCCGCTGGTGAGCGTACCGGTGCCCTTCAAGTACGGCTTTTCCTTCGACCTGATCGCCTTTATTCCGCTGGCGGTGATCTTCCTGATTTCGCCCCTGGAAGCGGCCGGCGATCTGACCGCCAACTCGATGATTTCCCAGCAGCCGGTCAAGGGCCCGCTGTACATCAAGCGCATCAAGTCCGGGCTGCTGGCGGACGGTTTCAACTCGGCGGTGGCGGCGGTGTTCAACAGCCTGCCGATGGTGACCTTTGCCCAGAACAACGGGGTGATCCAGCTGACCGGCGTGGCCAGCCGCTACGTGGCCTACTTCATCGCCGGGCTGCTGGTGCTGCTGGGCCTGTTCCCGGTGATCGGCGCGGTGCTGCAACTGATGCCCAAGCCGGTGCTGGGCGGCGCCACCCTGATCATGTTCGGCACCGTGGCCGTGGCCGGGATCAAGATCCTCGCCGAAGCCGGGCTGCACCGGCGCAACGTGCTGATCGTGGCCATTTCCCTCGGCATGGGCCTGGGGGTGGCGGCGGTGCCGGAAGTGCTGCGCGAGCTGCCCAAGGCGCTGCACAACATCTTCGAGTCGCCGATCACCGTGGGCGCCTTCTGCGCGATCTTCCTCAATATCTTCCTGCCGGAGGAGTTCCTTGAGCTGGAAGAAGATGAGTTCGATCCGGAAGCGGCGACCCTCAAGGTCATGCAGGACCCGGACATGAGCGGCAAAGCGAACTCCTGAGGCTCGCGGGCGTCTATGCTGCGTGCGCTGGTGACCGGCCCTCGGCCTTGAGGTAGGTCGAGGGTTGGCCAGGCAAGGCCCTGGGCCTTGTCGCAGCCTCGCTGGCTCGGCAGCGGCTACAAGGTGCCGGGCAACCCTACATTTCCCTTGCCGACAGGTATGCCATGCGTAGATTGATCGCCTTGACCCTGGTACTGCTCAGCCTCAGCGCCTGTACGCTGTTGCCCAACCGTGACCCGCTGGCGATCAACGTGGTGGGCATCGAGCCGCTGCCGAGCCAGGAGCTGGAAATGCGCTTCGCAGTGAAACTGCGCCTGCAGAACCCCAACGAAAGCCCCATCGACTACAACGGCGTGGCCCTGGACCTGGAAGTCAACGGCCGCCCGCTGGCCTCCGGGGTCAGCGACCAGCAAGGGCATATCGGCCGCTACTCGGAAGACATCCTGGTGATCCCGGTCAGCGTCTCGGCCTTCTCGGTGCTGCGCCAGACCCTGGGCCTGAGCCAGACCCAGAGCCTGGACAACCTGCCCTACGTGCTGCGCGGCAAGCTGGCCGGCGGCTTGTTCGGCACCCAGCGCTTTATCGATCGCGGGCAGATCAGCCTGAGCAACCCGGGCGCCTGGTAAGTCCTAGAACACTGACCAGCCGATGCGCTGGCTAAGCAGCTCCAGGGCCGCCATGCCCACCAGCGAGTTGCCGGCGGCGTTGAGTTCCGGCGACCACACGCACACTGTGAACTGCCCCGGCACCACCGCGACAATCCCCCCGCCGACCCCGCTCTTGCCCGGCAGGCCGACCCGATAGGCGAAGTTACCGGCCTCGTCGTACAGGCCACTGGTGGCCATGATCGAGTTGACCTGCTGGGTCTGACGGCGGCTGAGGATCTGCTCGCCGCTGTGCTTGCAGAAGCCATCGTTGGCCAGGAAGCAGAACGCCCGGGCCAGATCGACGCAGCTCATGCGCAGCGCGCAATGACTGAAATAGTTGCGCAGCACCGCTTCGACATCGTTATGGAAGTTGCCGAAGGACTGCATCAGGTAGGCCATGGCCGCATTGCGGGCCCGGTGCTGATATTCCGACTCCGCCACCCGGCCATCCACCAGCACCTGATGGTTGCCCGACAGGCGCCGGACGAAATCGCGCATGGACAAGGCCGGCGCGGCGAAGCGCGACTGGTTGATGTCGCAGATCACCAGGGCCCCGGCGTTGATAAAGGGATTGCGCGGACGGCCGCGCTCGAACTCCAGTTGCACCAGGGAGTTGAAGGGTTGTCCCGAGGGCTCGTGGCCCAGGCGTTCCCAGATCGCTTCGCCGGAATGGCCGATGGCCTGCACCAGGCTGAAGACCTTGGAAATACTTTGCACCGAAAATGGCGTGTCCGCGTCACCGGCGCTGAACACCTGGCCGTCGTTGCCGTATACGGCAATCCCCAGCTGGTTGGCCGGCACATCGGCCAGGGCCGGAATGTAGTTGGCGACCCGGCCTTGGCCAATCAGGGGGCGGACTTCATCGAGAATCTGGTTCAACAGGGCTTGCATGTTCAGGCTCATCATCACGGGCCCCGGTACGGCTGCGGGGCTATGGCTGCTAGACGCACGCCAGGGCCTGCGCAGCACACCCAAGTGCACATCTGCGCCGCCAGCCGAACCAACGCCATCCGTAGGAGCCAGCCGCACCCATGCCGTGCACAGGAAATCGAAATGCAATTGAGATTCGATCATTTTCGTCAATCGCAAAATACCGAATCGGTGACCCGCATCAGCTTGAATTAAGGTTCAGGCGCTAGAATGGCCTCCGGTTACGCGCGAACAAAGCTGTCATATCCTGCTATACCCCAGCGCCACACCACTCCACGCATCGCGCCTTTTGGCGTTGCCCCCATGACCACGGGGCCTGTGCGGCAATCGATGTTCATGCCATGACGGCATTTCCTGAGCGGAGTCATGCACCCTTGAAAACCTGGCACACGTTAATCGGCGTTCTGCTGATCACCACCTTCACCCTCCTGCTGGAGATTCCTTCCACCACCTGGCTGACCTCCGCCACCCTGAGCATGATCCTGGGCAGCACGGCCCTGGCCTACATGGCCCTGTCCTGCCTGCTCGCGGCCCGCTGGGGTTTTGTCGAGCGCCTGTTCGGCGGCCTCGACCGGGTCTACGAGGTGCATAAATGGCTGGGGATCTGGGCCCTGGCGTTCGCCAGCTATCACCTGGTGTTCAAGGCCAACCTGGACGAGTGGAACAGCGTGCCGATCCTCGAACTGTCCAAATACTGGACCCGCCTGGTGCGCCAGTTGAGCTATGTGGCCCTGGGCCTGATCGTGCTCCTGGCGCTGAACCGCAACATCCCCTACAGCCAGTGGCGCTGGTGGCACAAGCTGTCCGGGCCGCTGTTCCTGATCGTCATCCTGCACGGCGTGAGCTTCAAGTCGCCGATCACCCTGGACTCGCCATCGGGCCTGTGGCTGGGCGCGCTGTGCGTCCTCGGGGTGCTGGGCGCCCTGTACAAACTGCTGCTCTACCCGTTCGTGGCCAAGGCCGGCGAATACCAGGTGAGCGCGGTCCGGGTGGAGAAGAACTCCCTGCACCTGGAACTGCGCCCCCTGGGCCGGGGTTTTCCGTTCAAGGCCGGGCAGTTCGCTTTTCTGTCGATGCAGGAAAAGGGCCTGCGCGAGCCGCACCCCTTCACCATCGCCAGCGCCCAGGCCGAGGATGGGCGCATCGAATTCGTGATCCGCGCCCTCGGCGACTACACCCAACGGCTGCGCAAACAGGTCAAGGTCGGCATGCGCGCTGACCTCTACGCGCCTTATGGCCGCTTCAAGCGACCCCAGGAAGCCGCTCGGGAAATCTGGATCGGTGGTGGCGTGGGCATCTCGCCGTTCATTTCCTGGTTGCAGGATGCGGCCGCCGGAGAGTTCGACAAGGCCACCCTGGTGTATTGCTACAACCCGTCCCGGGCCTTTCCCAGCGTCGACACCCTGCAAGGCATGGCCCAGGCCCGCGGCGTGGACTTCGTCGCCAACAGCGGCGGCACCGAGTCCCTGGCCCAGACGCTCAAACGCACGGCCACGGAAACCGACCCGCAGCAGATTCAGATCAGCTTCTGCGGACCCAAGGGCCTGCTGGCCCAGGTACGGGAGCTGATGAATGAGCACCGGATTCCCGAAGCCAACCTGCACTACGAGTTCTTCGAGTTCCGCTGATCAGTTTCCGAGGCGGTGCGGGTGGCGCGGCTCATGCAGCGCCACCTTGACCACCAGGGCCGCCAGCAGGGTGATGATCATCAGCACCTGCAACAGCTGGCTGAAGGCCTGGGAGTAAAGGTGCAGCAAGGCTTCCCGGGACAAGGTCGGCAAGGACCCGGCACTGGCCGCCAGATCGCCACCGGCCAACTGCCGGGCCGCCAGCGCCAGGGATTCCCCCGGCGTCGCCTGAGGCCCAAGAGCGTGCTGCAACAGCCCCGCCAGCAACGCCACCACCAGGGCCAGGGCAATGCCCTCGCCCGCCACCCGGGTGGTACTGAAGATGCCACTGGCCATGCCGGCCCGCTCCTTGGGCACCACGCTCACCGACAGCCCATCCATCAAGCCCCAGGGCAATCCGCTGCCCAGGCCGATCACCAGCAAGGGCCAGGCGCGCTGGACAGCCGCCTGCCCCGGCTCGATCCGACTGAGCCAGAACAGCCCGCCGGCGGCCACCAGCAACCCCAGGCTCGACAGGTTGCCGGCGCTGAACCAGCGGTTGAGCCAGCCCGCGGCAAAGGGCACCACCAGCATAGGGGCCGACAGGGCCATCATCAGGATTCCGGCGTCGATCTCGCTGTAGCCTTCGACACCGATAAAGCGGATCGGCAGCAGGATCAGCAGCACCACGTAGCAGTAGCAGGTGGCGATGGGCAGCACTTGCACCCCGACAAAACGCGGGTAGCGAAACAGCGACAGATCAAGCATCGGTCGCGCCGCCCGCCGCTCCACGACAATGAACAGCCCCAGCGCCAGCAGCGCCCCCGCCAGCAACGCCAGGACCCAGGGACTGCCCCAACCGCTTTGCGGCGCTTGCAGGATGCCCCAGGTCAGCAGCACCAGGGCCAGGGTGAAACTCAAGGTGCCGGGCCAGTCCACGCCCCGGGCCTCGGGATCCCTGGACTCCTGCATGCGCGGTACGCCAAAGGCCAGGGACAGGCCCCCGATCAGCGCGCCGGAGACGAAGATCGCACGCCAGCCGCTGTGTTCCACCAAGACCCCGGCGAGGATCGGGCCAAAGGCCAGGCCGACGCCAAAGGTGGTGCCCAGCAAGCTGAAGGCCCGAGTCCGCGCCGGGCCGTCGAAGGCCTGGGCCAGGGCCGCCGAACCACCGGCCAGGGCCGCAGCGCCGGCCAGCCCCTGGACCCCGCGCAGCAGGTTGAGCCACAGCAGCGACGGCACGAACACCAGGGCCAGGGAACTCAGGCCGAACAGCGCCACCCCCAGGCTGAACAAACGCTTGCGACCGTACTCGTCGGCCAGGGTGCCGGCGGCCATCAACACACTGCCAAAGGTCAGCATGAAGGCATTGGTGGTCCAGCTCAGGGCCAGCGGGCTGCCCCCCAGCTCGCGGGCGATGGCCGGGGTCGCCACGGCCACGCCGACAAAGGTCAGGGGCAGCATCAGCGCCGCCAGGCACACCGCCGCCAATACACCGTAGGCACCCCGTTCGCGGGTGCGGGCCGGCAGCCCCAGGGACAGGTCGAGTTCAGGATTCACGGACACCTCTGCACGCCCTGGCAATCAGGGCCGATGGAAGAAAAACCCAGGATAGGCAGGCCGCAATCGATAAAAAACAGGGCATTATTCCGCTCTTTACCGACAAAAACGCTGCAATCGAGGTGCACCATGGACAACCTGAACGGCCTGCACGTGTTTGTCTGCGTGGTCCAGAGCGGCAGCCTGGTGGCCGCCGGCGAGCGCCTGGGGCTGTCCGCCTCGGCCGTGGGCAAGGCGTTGTCGCGCCTGGAACAACGACTCGGCGTGCGCCTGCTCAACCGCAGTACCCGGCGCCTCAGCCTGACCGACGAAGGCACGCTGTTCTACGAACGCGGCCAGCGCATCGTCGATCAGGTACAGGAAGCCGAGGCCGAACTGGCGCGGCTCAGCGATGCGCCCCGGGGGCGCTTGCGGGTCAGCCTGCCGGCCATCGGCTACCGCATGCTGCTGCCGATCCTTCCGGCGTTCTCCGCGCGCTACCCGGACATCGAACTGGACCTGGATTTCAACGACCGGCTGATCGACGTCATCGCCGAAGGGGTGGATGCGGTGATCCGCAGCGGCGAGTTGCCGGATTCCCAGCTCAAGTCCCGCAGCCTCGGGCCCTTCGGCTTCGTGCTGGTGGGCGCGCCCGGCTACTTCGCCCGCCGCGGCACGCCCCAGAGCCCCAGGGACCTGGAGCACCACGCCTGCCTGCGCTACAAGTTTCCCGGCGGCACCCAACTGCAACAGTGGCGCCTGCACCTGGCCGACAGCGCCGCGCCGCTGGTGCTGGGCAGCGCCTTGACCAGCAACAACCTGGAGTCGCTGATCCATGCCGCGACCCAGGGCCTGGGCATCGCCTACGTACCGGACTTCGTGGTTGGCGGCGCCCTGGCCGACGGCAGCCTGGTGTCGGTGCTGGACGACTTCCAGCAAGAGCGCGGCAAGTTCTCTATCCTCTGGCCCAACAGCCGGCACCTGCTGCCCAAGCTGCGGGTGTTCGTCGACTTTCTCGGCGAGCACCTGCTGCTCGGCAAGCCGCACAAGGAGTCCTGATCATGATTGGCAACCTGCCCACCCTGCACACCGAGCGGCTATTGCTGCGGCCCCTGGAACTGGCGGACGCCGAGGCCATCCAGCAACTGTTTCCACACTGGGAGGTGGTGCGCTACCTCAACGCCCTGGTGCCCTGGCCCTACCCGGCCGACGGCGCCTTGAGCTTCGTGCGGGACCTGGCGCTGCCGGCGATGGCCCGGGGCACGGAATGGCACTGGACCCTGCGCCTGCGCAGCAACCCCGGGCAGATGATCGGCAGCATCAGCCTGATGGACGAAGCCGATAACCACCGCGGCTTCTGGCTGGCTCCGGCGTGGCAGGGCCAGGGCTACATGAGCGAGGCCTGCCAGGCGGTGGACCACTATTGGTTCGAGGTGCTGCAACGGCCCTTGATGCGCGTGCCCAAGGCGGCGCCGAACCAGGGTTCGCGGCGGATTTCCGAGCGTGGCGGCATGCGCCTGATCCGCTCGGAAGAAGGCCAGTTCGTCAGCGGGCGCTTCCCCGTGGACCTGTGGGAAATCACCCGCGAGGAATGGCGCCGGCTCAGGTAAAGCGCACCCCGGGACGGGGGCGCTGGTCCACGCTCAGTTCAAATACATCCGGGCGCGCGTAGTGGCCGACCACATCGTAGTCATAGCGCGCCCGCACCAGATCGGCGGTGTCGATCTCGGCGCTGATCAGCCCGGCACGGCCCACCAGCGGCCCGGCCAGCACATCGCCCATGGGCCCGACGATCACGCTGCCGCCGGCAATCAACGGCCGCTGCGCCGGCCAGTTGGCAATCTCCAGCCCCAGTTCCTCCGGCGAGGCCTGCACCTGACAGGCACTGACCACGAAGCAGCGACCTTCATGGGCAATGTGGCGCATGCTCACTTGCCACATTTCCCGCTCGTCCACCGTCGGCGCGCACCAGACTTCGATGCCCTGGGCATACATCGCGGTGCGCAGCAGCGGCATCATGTTTTCCCAGCAGATCACCGCGCCAAGCCGGCCGACCTGGGTGTCCAGCACCGGCAGGGTCGAGCCGTCGCCCTTGCCCCAGATCAGCCGCTCGGTGCCGGTGGGCATCAATTTGCGGTGCTTGCCCACCAGCCCCGCCTGCGGGTCGAAATACAGCGCCGTGCAATACAAGGTACTGCCGCTGCGCTCAATCACCCCCAGCACCAGGTTGGCCCCGGTCCGCGCCGACAGCCCGGCCAGGGCTTCGGTTTCGGCCCCAGGGACGTCGATGGCATTGGCAAAGTAGCGGGCGAAGGCCTCGCGCCCTTCCGGCAGGCGATAGCCCAGCTGGGTGCCGAAGCCTTCCCCCTTGGGGTAGCCCCCGAGCAGCGCTTCGGGCATCACCACCAGTTGCGCACCGGCTTCGATGATGGCGGCTTGGTAAGACAGGATCTGCTCCAGGGTGGCCGCCTTGCCTTCAGGCAGGGCACCGATTTGCAGGGCAGCGACGATGGACTTGGGCATGACGTGTTTCCTCGAAGGATCAGGTGTTGCGCATTCTGCGGGCGCCGCCGATCATCGATAAACCCCAACTCAGTGCTTAATGATATGAACCAGATGAATATCGCCAGCGTCGATCTCAACCTGCTCAAGGCCTTCGAAGCCTTGCATGACGAGTCCAGCGCCAGCCGCGCCGCCCTGCGCCTGGGGGTCACCCAATCGGCGATGAGCGCGGCCTTGCGCCGGCTGCGGGAGCTGTATGGCGACCCGCTGTTCGTGCGCACCGGGCGCGGGCTGGCACCGACCCTCAAGGCCAATCAGTTGAAGCCGGTGGTCAGCGATGCCCTGAACAAATGCCGCCAGAGCCTGGCCATGGTCGCCCCGGACACCGGCGATTATCAGGGGCGCTCGGTGACGCTCGGGCTGTCGGATGATTTCGAGATTGCCTATGGCCGGCAGATGATCGAGGCCGTGGCCCGGCGGGCGCCCAAGCTGCGGCTGATTTTCCGCCAGACCCACAGCCAGATCGTCGCCGAGGCGCTGTTGCAGCGCAGTGTCGACCTGGCCATCAGTGCCGGCGGTTTTGCCGAACGCCTGCTCAGCCGCCAGGTGCTGGGGGAAGGGGCTTACCTGTGCCTGGCCGACCCGGCCAGCCTGGCTCCCGGGCAGCAAGGCATCAGCCTTGAAGAGTTCGTTGCGCGTGAGCACCTGCTGGTGTCGTCCCAGGGCTTTATCGGCATCACCGATGAAGGCCTGGCGAACCTGGGCCTCAGTCGCCGGGTGTGCGCCTCGACCACGCACTTTGCGGCGCTGCCCTTTCTGCTCAAGGGCAGCCAGGCGGTGGCGACCATTCCCGACCATGCCGCCCGGCGCATCGCCGAGCTCACCGGCCTGCAACTGCTGCCCTGCCCCCTGGCGCTGCCGCGTTATCCGATCGAGCTGGGCTGGCGCACCAGCCCGCAGACCGATCCGCTGCTGGTGAAGGTGCGCGAGGCGATCGTCGAGAGTTTCGCCCTTACTTGTTCGCCGCCATCAGGCGATTGACTTCGCTGCGCACCATGTTGGAGAACTCCGGCGGCGACATGCCGTCGAGTTCGGCACGGACCCACTCGGCCCACTTGCCCTTGCGCTTGCCGCGCTCGCCGAACAACCGCGCGGCCTCGCCCTTGGCCTTGCCCAGGTTGCTCTGCCACAGTTCGAACAGACGGGACTTCTCGTCCTCGATGGCGGCGCGTTCGGCCAGGGGCTTGTTAGCCAGATTGAAACTCATGGGAAATTCCTGCTGCGTAAAATAGGCGACATCTTACACTGTAGGGGCTGACGGGTTTACCCCGGGCTGGCGAGCAAGGGGCAAAATGGCTGCAACTTTTGCCCTGGCACCTGACTCCATTGCAGGTACCCGATCACTGCAGCCGCTGCCGCAGACTGCAATCGGCTTGAGCTGGCCTGGTGCTGCACAAGGCGCTCATGCACCACCGTTCACATTGTCCAAGGAAAAACTTCATGCCTCGTAAATCAGCCGCGCAAGCGGAAAACGATCAAATCAAGGATCAGGCCTTCAGCGAGTTGCAGGCGCTGATCGAAGAATCGGAAAAACTGCTCAAGGGCAGCGCCACCCTGGTGGGCGAAGAAGGTGAAAGCCTGCGCCGGCAGGTGAGCCTCAAGCTCAAGCAGGCGCTGGATTCGGTGAGCCATGTGCGCGAACGCAGCAAGCCGGTGGTGGATGCCACCGAGCAGTACATCGGTGGCCATCCGTGGCAGACCGTGGCCATCTCCGCCGGTGTCGGGCTGGTGGTCGGTCTGTTGCTCGGCCGTCGTTCCTGACCGCCCTGCAGGCCGGGCCCCTCGCCGGCCCGGCCTGCATTTCTGTGTCCTTCAGCCCCGCGCCAGATCCCGCAAGCGCTGCAGTTGCGCAGCGTCGATGGCAATCCCTTGTTGCAGCGAACGCTCGCGCTGCTGATGCCGGCGCTCCCCGGGCAGACGCTTGAGCCCCACCGCGTGCATCTGCCGCACCAGTTCCTGGCTGCGCTCGGCGAAGCTCTGTCCGGCGGCCTTGCTCGGATCGATGACGATCAGCAACTGCCCGGTCCAGGGCGTCTTGGCCCCGGGATGATTGGACCAGTCGAACTCGAAAGAGAAATGGCCGCCCGTCAGCGCCGCCGCGAGCAATTCCACCATCATCGACAGCGCCGAGCCCTTGTGCCCGCCAAAGGGCAGCAGCGCCCCGCCTTCGAGGATCGCCTTGGGGTCCTGGGTCGGCTGCCCCAGGCTGTCGACGCCAGTGCCCAAGGGCAGGCGCTTGCCCTCGCGCGCGGCAATCTGCACATCGCCATGGGCAATGGCGCTGGTGGCCAGGTCGAAGACAATCGGCTGGCCCTGGGCCTGGGGCGCGGCGAAGGCGATCGGGTTGGTGCCGAACAATGGCCGGTCGGCCCCGTGGGGCACCACGCAGGTCATGCTGTTGACCACGCTCAAGGCCACCAGCCCTTGTTCGGCGAAGGGTTCGACATCCGGCCAGAGTGCGGCGAAATGGTGCGAGTTGCGGATTGCCAGGACGGCAATCCCGGCCTCGCGGGCCTTGTGCACCAGCAGCTCGCGGGCCGCCGCCAGGGCCGGCTGGGCAAACCCGTTGCCGGCATCGACCCGGACAAAGGCGGCGGCCACGTCTTCCACCACCGGCTGCGCCTGGCCATTGACCCAGCCACTGGCCAGGGTCGAGACGTAGCCGGGAATACGGAACACGCCGTGACTGTGGGCGCCGTCACGCTCGGCGCCGGCGCAGTTCTCGGCCAGGCAACGGGCGACGTCGGCGCGACAGCCGTGGCCCAGGAAAATCGTCTCCAGCAGCTGCACCAGCGCCGGAAAAGACAGGTATTCAGAGGGGGTATCAACAACCGGGGACGAGGCAGACATCTGAAGCTCCAGAGTAATTATTGGAGGGGGCAACAGCGCGTGACCCGCGATTAAACAACGCCGAGCCGCAACCCTGTCAACCACCGCCTGCAGCTTGCAGGGAAGGTGCCAGGATCCCCCCTTGCGGCGGTATCCGCAGCCCTGTCCGCAGCGCCGCCGAGGGCCGTCGCGGATGAAAATAACCCGAGGTTACTGGGCAATCGCCATCATGGTTGTTCTCCAAGGCTTGTCGCGAAGGGTAGAATGCGCGAAATCAGGAAGAGTCAATGAGCCAACAGATCCTCTCAGAAGCCGAGTACGACGCCATTACCCAGGCTGCGGCGCAATGGTGCATGCGCCTGCACGAAGCAGACTGCAGCGATGCCGAACGCCTGGCCTTTCAGCAATGGCATGATGCCGACCCACTGCACGCCTTCGAATACCAGGCCATGCGGGAAATCTGGGAAGTGGCCGATCAGCTGCCGCCCTCCGCCCTGTCGACCCCGGCGCCCCAGCCTGCGCCACGGCGCAGTTGGCAACGTTACGGCGTGGCCGCGGCCATTGCCCTGTGCGCCCTGCCCCTGGCCGCCTACAGCGGCTGGGAACTGGGCTGGCTGCCCTCGTCCTACGAACGCTTCGAAGCCGGCGACAGCCTGCGCAGCGTGACCCTGGCCGATGGCAGCCAGGTCGAGCTGAACCTGGGCAGCGCCCTGACCTACAGCAACTACAAGGACCAGCGCCGGGTCACCCTGAACAAGGGCGAGGCGTTCTTCAAGGTCAGCCACGACAGCGCCCACCCTTTCGTGGTCAAGGCCGCCCGCGGCCAGATCAAGGTCACCGGCACCCAGTTCAATGTGTGGATGTATGAAGATCAGGTGCGGGTCACCCTGCTGCAGGGCTCGGTGCTGGTCAACAGCAACACCGCCCAGCCTGGCGAGGGCTTCCGCCTGGAGCCCGGCATGCAGGCCCGCTACCAGGAAGGCGACTACGCGCCGCAGATCAGCCAGACCTACAGCAACGACAGTTCCCTGGCCTGGCGCAGCGGCAAGCTGGTGCTGGACAACCTGTCCCTCAGCGAGGCCCTGCCACTGATCAATCGCTATCTGGATACCCCGGTGCAACTGGCCGACAGCCAGACCGGCAGCATCCGTGTCGGCGGCATCTACAACACCCGGGAGGTCAAGAGCCTGCTGGCCTCGCTGCCCAAGGTGCTGCCGGTCTACCTGACGCGCAATCACCAAGGCAACCCGGTGATCAACTCGTTGCCCCAGTCCCCGCCAAAAAGCTGAAGGCCGCCCCGTTGCGGGGGCGGCCTCGCTTCACTTCAACCTCTGACACCCACTACTTGGCCACCGGCTGCGAGTCCTGTCGCGGCTCCTCGATCAGTTGCGACTGATACTGGCCATCGGCGCGGATCTGCGCCTCGGTAAAGGGCAGCACCTGCCACTGATGACGGGCGAACGCCTCGGTCTGGTCGCGAAAATGCGCCGAGGCCGGATCGCTGGACAGGGAGAACGCCAGCAACCCCAGGGCCCGCGGGCCCTGCTCGTCGAAGCTGACCACATTCAGGTAGCTGGTGCCGCTGACCACCTCGCGCTTGCCGTCCGCCCCCGGCACGCTCTGGATGGCGTTGTACACCCCCAGGCTTTCCGGACCGCCGGGCACCGGGGTCGGCCGTCCGCCCTGGCTCACCTGCTGGATATCGCCCCAACGCACATCGGCGCCCAGCCCGGCCTGCTCCACCTGCTGCGCCGAGGCCAGCATTGCCTCGCGCAGGGCCTGGGCCACTGGCGGACGACTGATCGCCAGTCCACGGGGCGTGTGCTGCGGGTCCTTGGGATCGAAGGCTACGCGCCAGATATCGGGACTCTGCAACAGCGGCTGCATGATGCCCTGGAAGTGCACGAACCCCAGACCCGCCTGCAATCCGGCGCTGCGGTCCCAGGACTTGAGGCTGGCGCACAGCGCGGCCAGTCGCTGGGCGTCGGGCCCCAGGTCCCGCGCGCAGAATTGCAGCAGGTCCGGCATCACCTGCCCGGCCAGGTACACCTGATCGTCCGTGACCATGTGCTGCAGATCGCTGACCTGGGCCTTGGGCATCCGGCTCAAGCGCTCCAGGGCAAAACGCGCGCGCAGCTTCAGCGGCACGTCCTGCTGGCTGATCACCGGCGAGAAACCCCGCAGCGGCGCCGCCGGGTTGACCATCCAGGCCGAGTCATTGGAATGCTGCAGGTAGTCGTTGCGCGCCAGCTGCGGCAACTGGCTGGCGGCGAAGATCCCCGGCTGCGCCGCGGCCGGATCGATGTCCCAGGCACAGGCGCTGCGCGAGCCATCCAGAACGATGACCCGGGTCCCGGCCCGCGGGTCGCTGCACTGCGCCAGCTTGGCCTGGGTCACGTTGGGCACCACCGACTGGTTCATGTACAGCGCACGGCCCTGGTCATCCACCGCCAGGGTGTTGACCCAGGGAATGCCCTGCAACCGGTGCACGCTGTCTTGCAGATCACTGACGCTACCGGCCTGGTTCATCGCGTACCACTGGGCCAGCACCCGGCTGTTGTCGAGGTTGGCGTCGCGCAGGCTGTAGGCGTACTGGCGGTCCCAGTCCAACTCCCCCGGCCATTGCACGATGGGGCCAAACACCGAGCTGTAGAGGGTCCGCGACTGGGGCTGCAAGCGGCCGTCCGCGCCCTTGCCCTGCACCGTCACCACCTGACGCTGCAATGGCAGCGAGCGACCGTCCAGCAGGTAGCGGGTCGGGTCCTTGGGGTCCAGTTGCAGGCGGTACAGGGTGAAGTGCTTGGAGGTATCCACGGTGTGGGTCCAGGCCAGGTGCTGGTTGAAGCCGATATTGATCAGCGGCAGACCGGGCAAGGCCGCGCCCATCACATCCAGTTGGCCGGGAATGGTCAGGTGCATCTGATAGAAGCGCATGCCGCCGATCCAGGGAAAATGCGGATTGGCCAGCAGCAGGCCACGACCGTTGAACGAGCGTTCGCCGCCAATCGCCACGGCGTTGCTGCCCCGATCCAGGGCAAACCCCTGTTGCCGGGTCGCCGCCAGTTGCCACTGCTTGCCACTCAGCGCCGCCTGGGCAGGGGCTCCCGGGGGCGTGGCCGCGGCCAGGGCTTCGGCGAACTGGCCGGCGCCGCCCTCGACCAGCAGGCGCCGGGTCAGCTTCACCAGATCGGCGCTGGTCAGCGGCCGCACCCAATCGCCCTGACACTGCTCCGGCAAGCCCTGAGCGCGGCGCTCGAGCAACTGGCGGTTGAAGCCTTCGACATAGCCCTGCATGCGCTCGCGCAGCGCCGGGGTCTGCGCCTGCCAGAAAGCCGCCACCGCCTCGGGGGTATTCAGCCAGCTGAAAAACACATCGCTGGCCAGGTTGTCGCGCTGCTCCAGGGTCTGGCCCTCGGGGCCGAAATACCGCGAACGCTCGGCGTTGACCGTCAGCACTTCATTGGCCATCAGGCACAGATTGTCCTGGGCATAGGCGTAACCGATGCCATAGCCCAGTCCGCGCTCATCGGCGGCACGGATATGTGGCACACCAAAGCTGGTGCGGCGGATCTCGGCCTGGACCGGGCCGGGCTGGGGCTGTGGATGGGGCTGGGCCTGAAGGCCACCAGCGAGGCTCAGCAACACGGCGGCAAGGGCAACATGCGGGAACTGCCTGGAAATGATCACACCGACTCCTGATACAAAAAAATACAACCAGGACTGGTGCGCAGGCGGGGTTGGGCAATGCCGCCAGTCTGGGAATCCAGCCGCGCACGGTTCAACCGGCGCCTGCCTGCCCATAAAGACGAAGACCGGAAAAAAAATTTACTGCCACAGCGGCGGCCGCTGCGGCCATGACATGTCAGTGACTCGATACTGACAATTTTTCTACATCCAGGGCCTCATGATTGGGCACGCTCGCTCGTCTAGTACTAGAGCACCCATCATTCTTTTCCTGATCAGGCTCTGATAAGGAGTTCTTGCATGTACAACCCGCAACTGCCAATGGATGGCACCACCGTGAACAACCCGCCCTCGCTGAATGCCGGCGCCGGCGTCTTCGGCCGCAGCGCCGAACGCAACAGCAACGAACGCATCAAGCAACTGCTCAAGAGCTTTGGCCTGCGCACCAGCCTGATTCGCCTGAAAGTCATCGACGCCCTGCTCACCGCCGCCCAGAGCGAGCGTTCCCTGGGCGTGCGCGGCATCCACAGCCAATTGCTGGAACTGGACATACCGCTGTCGTTTCTCAGTGTTCGGGAAGTGTTGAAACGCCTGTGCAGCGAGGGCGTGCTGACCCTCAATGCGGACAAGAGCTACAGCCTGCACCAGCGGGCCGCAGCGGTGCTCGACGGCCTCTCCTGAGGCCGCCGGCGGCTCAGGGCTTGACCTTGCGCCGCATCACGCCATTGATCACCACCACGACCACCGCCACGCCAATGGCGATGTACTGAAACAGTTTTTCGCTGATGACGCCGTGGTTCTGCAGGTAGGAAAGGCCAAGCATGATCCCCAGTACCACCAGGGAAATCAGAATCGAGTATTTCAAGCGTTGTGACTGGGTCATTGCGGGGTCCTGAAGCTGTAAATGTATCCGCTGTGTATCAAGGTCGATGCCAAGCACCTACCAGGTTTTGGGGATGGGCCGGGGAAATCGGGGTCACATGGTACAGGCGCCAAGGAGATTTGGCTTCCTTGCCGGCCTGTTGCGTTTTCCGTGCCCTTTGAGGATTGATCAATGTTCCGTCGAATCACACTGCTGATTCCCCTGCTGGCCATCCTGGCCCTGTCTGGTTGCATCATCATGCCCCGCGATGGCGGCCATCACCGTTACTACGACGGCGGTCCCGGCTACTACCACCGCTGAGGCGTGCGGCCAAGCCATCGGCCGCAACCCATCACCCACCAGCAACGCCCGCCCCGTCGCGGGCGTTCTGCTGTCAGGGCCCGGCGCTTTCAGGGGCGCGAGGTCAGATTGCCGGGGCGAGCGAACAGCTCCACCAACCAGTCGACCAGCACCCGCACCCGGGTCGACAGATGGCGCTGGGGCGGATACAGCGCGGTCAAGGGCAGCGTCGGCGCCGGGCAGTCCTGCAGCACCTCCTGCAGGAGGCCGGCCTGCAACTGCCGGGCAACGTTGTAGTACGGGGTCTGCACCAGCCCGTAACCGGCCTCGCAGGCCGCCAGGTAACCGTCGGCGCTGTTGACCGCCACCTGCTTGGGCAACTGCAGCTGGCGCAACTGGCCATCGACGAAGAACTCCAGGCCGTAGCGCTTGCCGCTGACACTGGAGAAATACTCCACCATCTGATGCCCCGGCAGATCCGCCAGGGACCGTGGAATCCCCCGCTGGCGCAGGTAGCCGGGACTGGCGCACGTCACCTGCTGCAATTGCACCAGCGGCCGCGCCACCAGGCTGTCGTCCAGCGTCGGGCCGCCACGCAAGGCGCAATCGACGCCTTCGCGGATCAGGTCCACCGGACGGTCATTGAGGCCGATCTCCAGCTCGATCAACGGGTAGCGGGCAGAGAACTCCGGCAAGGCCGGAATCACCATCAGGCGACCAATGCCCACCGGCATGTCGATGCGCAACAGCCCCCGGGGATGGTGCCGGGTCAGGGAAAACGCCGCCTCGGTTTCCTCCAGGTCCGCCAGCAGCTGCAGGCAGCGCCGGTAATAGGCGGCGCCATCCAGGGTCGGACTGACCTGGCGGGTGGTGCGGTGCAGCAGTTGCACCCCCAGGTGGGCTTCCAGTTGCTTGATCAGGATGGTCACCGAAGCCCGGGGCATTTGCAGGTCGTCGGCGGCCCGGGCAAAGCCACCGAGCTCGACAATTCGGGTGAAGACGCGCATGGCGTTGAAACGATCCATGGAATACCGGCTCGCGATTATTTAGAAAATACCAATAGTGATAGCGCTTTTAGCCTGTTTATCGGTTTTTTGTCGAGTAGCAAACTGCACGCTCTTCCCCACTCACCGGAATAATCAGCGATGCACACACGACAATTGGGTCACAACGGTCCGCAAGTTTCCGCCATCGGCCTGGGCTGCATGGGCATGAGCGACTTCTACACCCCCGACAGCGATCCCCGGGAAGCCATCGCCACCCTGCACCGCGCCCTGGAACTGGGGATCAACCTGCTGGACACCGCCGACATGTATGGCCCCCACAGCAACGAAGAACTGATCGGCCAGGCGATTCGCGGCAAGCGCCAGCAAGTGTTCCTGGCCAGCAAGTTCGGCATCGTCCGCGATCCGGGCGACGCCACGGCCCGCGGCGTCAACGGCCGCCCGGAATACGTGCGCGCCTCCATCGACGGCAGCCTGCGCCGCCTCGGCGTGGACACCCTGGACCTGTATTACCTGCACCGGGTCGATCCGCAAGTGGCCATCGAGGAAACCGTCGGCGCCATGGCCGAGCTGGTCCAGGCCGGCAAGGTGCGCTACCTGGGCCTGAGCGAAGCTTCGGCCGCGACCCTGGAACGGGCGCACAAGGTGCACCCCATCAGCGCCCTGCAAAGCGAATATTCGTTGTGGAGCCGGGATCAGGAAGACAACGGCTGCCTGGCCGCCTGCCAACGCCTGGGGATTGCCTTCGTGCCCTACAGCCCCCTGGGCCGGGGGTTTCTCACCGGCGCCCTGCAAAGCCCGGACGATTTCGCCGCTGACGACTACCGGCGTCAGAGCCCGCGCTTTCAGGGGCAGAACTTCCAGCGCAACCTGCAACTGGTGCAACAGGTGCAGCAACTGGCGGCGGACAAACAGGTCAGTGCCGGGCAACTGGCCCTGGCCTGGGTGCTGGCACAGGGCGACTACCTGATTCCGATTCCCGGAACCAAGCAACGGCGCTATCTGGAGGAAAACCTGGGGGCGCTGGAGGTGCGCTTGACTGCGCAGGAGCTGGCGTCGCTGGAGCAGATCTTCAGCCCGGGCAACACGGCGGGCAATCGTTATCCCGAAGAGGTCATGGCGCTGCTGACGCGCTGAAGCACGCGGTTTGCGCGCTCGCCGGGCGAGCGCGCAAGCATCCGCTCATCAGGCTTTGGCGGAAACGTTCTTGTCGGTCACCGTGGTGCCGTTGCCCTTGCCGTAGTTCTGCAGGCTCTGCAGCACGTAGATGGCCTTCTTGTACTCGGGCACCAGGTAGTTGGCGTACTTGTTGCCCTTGATGTTGTTGCTCTGGATGTCATCGAGCTTCATGGCGAAGTATTCCAGCGCATTGAAGGGCTCGTCCGGGTTCTTCGGAATGCCGAAGCGGTCGAACTTGTCGCCGGCGTTGAGCAGATTCAGCGCGGTGACATCGGAAATCAGGCCGTTGTTCTTCAAAAAGGTGCTCATGCCGCCCAGGGACTTGGTGGTCACGTTGGTCGGATCAAAGCCCTTGATCTGCTTGTGCAGTTTCAACTGGTCCATCTTGCGGATGTCCAGCACCGTGGGGTTGCTGCCCACCAGGCTCAACATCTGCCGCACCTTGGCGCTCTGCGAAACCGGTTTGGAGGAACTGCCACCGCCGTCCTGCACCAACAGACCCGCCTTGCTGGTCCAGCCTCCAACGTATCCGATTGCCATGCTGACACTCCTGTAGTCCGGCTTGCCGATCCCCCTGTTTCGCCTATCGACCGCCAGAGCCCGAAAGCTCTGATGAGGGGCCTGAAACTGGGTGGAAGCCGTGTTGAATCATCTGAATGGGCGCCAGTATCAACGCCGGGGGAGCCCGGCAACAACGCTTTATTTCGACAATTTACAATTTTTGTACAAACTCGACACATTTCGCCCAAAGGCTTGATTTACAGGGCGGGTGGAGAGTTACCCCTGCTCGAACCGTCATCTTTTCCTGGTTTTATAGCGCCTTTGCGCCCCCCAGCCCGGTGCCTTTGCGTACCCGTGCCGAGAAGGTTTTTTCACCTCCAGCTTTTTTTTGCACGATCGTACTAAAGAGCTGAAAACCCGCGCCGACATCCTGTGGATGCCCTGACACGGCTCACCACCCCCGAATAATAAAAACGCTCGGTAAGGACAGGTCCCATGCCCGCTTTGCGCACCATTCAAGCCCGCTACACGCTGTTTCTGGTCCTGTTCATTGTCTTGATGCTGGTACTCACCGTCGTGGGCATCAGTCAGTTGGTCGCGCCCAAGCTGCGCCATACCGAAGAACAGGTGGCCCTGAACCGCATCGCCGAAGTGGCGGAACGCATCCAGGGCGAACTGAACAAGGTCCAGGCCCAGCAGCGCAGCATTACCCAGACCATTCCCCTGCTCGACAGCGACAGCATCGACAAGGTCCTGCCGGGGCTGGTGGACCAGTACGGCGAGCAGAAAGTCTTCGGTGGCGGCATCTGGCCCCTGCCGGGCCAGCGCACTCCGGGCCGCAACAAGCACAGCACCTTCTGGCACCGCGACGCCTCCGGCAAGCTGGTGGTCAACACCTTCTGGAACAGCGACCCGGCCCCCAACTACTACGACCAGTCCTGGTACAAGGGCGGCATGCAGACCGCTCCCGGCCAGTGCGCCTGGGCCGCGGCCTACAAGGACGACGCCAGCGCCGAGCCGCGGACCAACTGCGCCATGGCCATCCGCCGCGACGGCCAGCCCTGGGGCGTGGCCACCATCGACGTGACCCTGGGCTTCTTCAACGACCTGGTGGCCCGCCAGGAACAGGAACTCAACGCGCAGATGCTGATCGTCGAGGCCGACGGCAAGATCATCAGCAACAGCTCACGCATCAGTGGCCCGATCGTCCTCAAGAACATTCGCGAGCTGGCCGCCGCCTCGCCCTTCGCCGCCCAGGTCCAGGCCGCGCTGGGGCAGCGCGACAAGGGCGCCCAGCGCATCGAATTCGATAACGCCGGGGTGCCCAGCACCTTCTTCATGCGCGCCATCGAAGGCACCCCCTGGTTCCTCGCCAGCACCCTGCCCACCCAGCTGATCACCGCCCAGCGCGACGACGTCCTGAGCACCCTGAGCCTGTTGCAGATCCCCATGGTGATCCTGCTGGTGCTGTTGCAGGTCTATGCGATCCGCCAACTGGTGCAGCGGATGAAGATCCTCAAGGGCAACATCGATGCCCTGGCCACCGGTGACGCCGACCTGACCCGACGCATCGTGATCCGCGCCGAGGACGAGCTCGGCGCCATCGGCCATTCGGTCAACCGCTTCATCCAGTACCTGCAGCAGATGATCGGCGACGTGACCCAGGCCACCGACGCCATGGCCGGCAGCCTGGCGCAGTTGCAACAAAGCTCGGCCCACAGCCAGCAGATTCTCCTGCGTCACGCCTCGGAAACCGATCAGACCGTGACCGCCATCACGCAGATGAGCAGCACCGCCGACAGCGTCGCGGCCAACGCCGCGCAGACCGCGGACTTCACTCGCCGCGCCAACGAGCATGCCGAGCACTCGCGAGTGGTGGTGGGCCAGGCCTCCGGCAGCGTGATCGCCCTGATCGACGAAGTGGCCGATGCCACCCACAAGGTCGAAGCCATGCAGGCCGACGCCCAGCGCATCACCGAAATCCTCGGGGTGATCGGCGACATCGCCGGGCAGACCAACCTGCTGGCCCTCAACGCCGCCATCGAAGCGGCCCGGGCCGGAGAACAAGGGCGCGGCTTCGCGGTGGTCGCCGACGAAGTCCGGGCACTGGCGGCGCGGACCCAGGACAGCACCTCGCAGATCAACGAAATGCTCGGCCGCCTGAGCCAGGGCGTCAGCTCTTCGGTCAGCGCCATGGAAAACACCCAGGCCAGTTGCCAGTCGGCGGCGGACGCCACGGCGCGGGTCAACAGCGGCCTCGATCAGATGGCCGATTCGGTGAGCCAGATCAACAGCCTCAGCACCCAGATCGCCACCGCCGCCGAACAGCAGAGCGCGGTGACCGAGGAGATCAACCGCAGCATGGTGAGCATCCGACACATGGTCGAGGAACTGGTAGAGAGCGCCCGGGCTGGCGAAAGCAACACCCAGAGCCTGCTGCAAGCCAACGCTCAGGTCAGCCACCTGATGGGCCGCTTCAAAGTCCGCTGAACGGTCACCCGCCGTCGCTGGCAGCCCCGGGCGGCGGGACTATATTGGTGGCTCAGGTCACAAGGAAGTGGGGTGCGTCATGGGCCAGCGCCAAACACAGCTATTGCAGGAACAGATTCGCCACGAGCTGTACATCCGGGCCGGTATCGACACCGTCTACTACTACGTGACCCAGCCGGACCGCTGGCCGGAGTGGCACCCTTGCAGCCTGCGCGCCGACACCGGGCTCGGCGGTTCGCTGCCGGCCGGCCATCGCTTCAGTGAAACCATGGACCTGCTGGGGGTGCAGATCCCCATGAGCTATCGGGTGCTGGTCGCGCAGTTTCCCAAGGAATTCAAGGCCGTGTTCAGCTCCGCCGCGCTGGATGGCTCGATTCACTACCAGTTGAGCAAACAGGGGGACGGTACGCTGTTGCAGCGCACCCTGGCGTTCTCCAGCGACCTGCATCTGAGCGGCCTGCGTCCGCGCATGGAGCAGCTGTCGGCCCAGGCCCTGGGCAATCTCAAGCAACGCCTGGAAGCCGCGGCCGGCTGATCAGAAGGCGCCGTTGGCATTGGCGGCCTTGTCCGGCAACACCTGGCTGGCGTCCCAATGTTCGACGATCTTGCCCTGCTCCAGGCGATAGATATCGATGATCGACTTGACCACCCCCGGCTCGCGGCCGGTGTTGCGCACCTGCACGATCACATAGTCGCCATCGACGAACAGGCGCTTGATCTCGCTGCGCGATTGCGGGTAGTGCAGCTTGAGAAACTCGATGAAGGCCCTGAATCCCTCGATGCCGTCCGCCACGGCCGGATTGTGCTGAATGTAGTGCGCGCCCAGGTAGGGTCGGGCAGCGGCGAAGTCCTTGTCGTTCAGCGCCAGTTGATAGAACGCCAGCACGTTGCGCCGGTTCTCCTGCTCCTGGGCGCTGTACCCGGCCAGTGCCGGAGTGGCCAATAACAGCAGGAGCAACAATGTCAGGTAGGGTTTCATGGAGCCTCGCCGGTGTGCTGCGGGCCATGCGTTCGGCCCTGTACAAGATTGTCCGCCCTGGCCGCCCGCCACCTGACAGATCTGTCATCCAGGCCTCAGGTTGCTGACAGCCAGCGCCGCTTAGGCTGTACCAAACCCACGGGACTCTATCGGCATGCCGGGCCCGCCCACAAGCCAGCGGGGCATCAAGCCCCGAGCCGGCGGAACCTGGGCAGCGGCTTTGTATCACTTTGATACATACAGGCGCGCCAGAAACCGCGAAAAACCGCAAAAATGCGCGGCACCTGGCAATGGCCGGCGAATCCACACGAGATATTTCATGAAACACACTCTGCGTCTGGCGGCCCTGTCCGCCCTGTTCCTCACGTCCCTGGCCCAGGCCGCCGGCAGCCTCGACATCGATGTCCACCGGGACGCCAACTGCGGCTGCTGCAAGAAGTGGATCGAGCATTTGCAGGCCAACGGCTTCAACGTCCGCGATCATGTCGAGGCCGACATGAGCCCGGTCAAGCAGCGCCTGGGCGTGGCACCGCGCCTGCGCTCCTGCCACACCGCGGTGATCGACGGCAAGTTCGTCGAGGGCCACGTACCGGCCGAACAGGTGCTGGCCCTGCGCAAGCGCGACGACCTGCTGGGCATCGCCGCCCCCGGCATGCCCATGGGCTCGCCCGGCATGGAGATGGACGGCATGGGCGCCGACGCCTTCCAGGTCATTGGCCTGACCCGTGACGGTAAGGATGTGGTGGTTGCACACTACCCGGCCCGTTGATTCTCGGCGCCTACCTCGGCCTGTTCCTCGCGGCCTTCGCCGCCGCCACCCTGCTGCCCCTGCAATCGGAAGCGCTGCTGGTGGGCCTGCTGCATAACAGCCAACTGAGCGTGCTCGGGCTATGGCTGGTGGCGACCCTGGGCAATGTGCTGGGCTCCCTGGTCAACTGGTGGCTGGGGCGCCGTCTGCAACATTACAAGGATCGCCGCTGGTTCCCCGTCGGCCCACGGCACCTGGAGCGGGCCCGCCGGCACTATCAGCGCTACGGCCACTGGTCGCTGCTGCTGAGCTGGATGCCACTGATCGGCGACCCGCTGACCCTGGTGGCCGGCGTCATGGGCGAGCCACTCAAGCGTTTCCTGCTGCTGGTAAGCCTGGCCAAGGGCGCCCGCTACGCCGTATTGCTGTGGCTGACCCTGGGCTGGCTGGCCAGCCCGGGCACTTGACGGCCAGCCCCTAGCGGCCTGGCCATCCGCCTCTCGGAACCGGCTTGCCGACAGGCCGGCGCCGATGAATATCCGCGTGCGCATGGCCACAAATCTGCGCCATGATCGGCAACCTCAGCAGGCCCCGCCGGGCCGCTCGATCCCTCCCCGAATCAGGAGCCCGAACATGACGCTGCAGATTGCGGTAATCGACGATTGGCAAGACGTGGCTCGCGAGGTGGTGGACTGGTCGGTGCTGCAGGGCATCGGCCAGGTCAGCTTCCTGCATGACTACCCCGGCGACCGCGAACTTCTGGTGCAGCGCCTGCTGCCGTTCCAGGTGATCAGCGTGATGCGCGAGCGCACGCTGTTCGACGCCGCTCTGCTGCAACGCCTGCCCCGACTCAAGTTGCTGCTGACCGGCGGCATGCGCAACGCCGCCATCGACCTGGAGGCCGCCAAGGCCCTGGGGATCCAGGTCTGCGGCAGTGACAGCTACCGGCAGGCCGCCCCGGAACTGACCTGGGCCCTGCTCATGGCCCTGACCCGCAACCTGCTCAACGAAGCCAATGCCCTGCGCGCCGGTCACTGGCAACAGGGCCTGGGCGGCGACCTGCACGGCAAGACCCTGGGCCTGCTCGGCCTGGGCAACATCGGCCAGCGGGTGGCGCAGTTCGGTCAGGTGTTCGGCATGCGGGTGATCGCCTGGAGCCAGAACCTCAGCGCCGAACGCGCGGCCGCTGCGGGGGTGACCCTCGTCGGCAAGCGGGCCCTGTTCGAACAGGCCGATGTGCTCTCGGTGCACCTGGTGCTCAGTGAACGCAGCCGCCACCTGGTGGACGCCCAGGCCCTGGCCTGGATGAAGCCCGATGCGCTGCTGGTCAACACCGCCCGGGGGCCGATCGTCGACGAAGCGGCGTTGATCGCCGCCCTGGAACAGGGCCGGCTGGCCGGCGCTGCCCTCGATGTGTTCGCCGAAGAACCCTTGCCCGCCGAGCATCCGTTCCGGCGCCTGCCCAATGTCCTGGCCACGCCCCATATCGGTTATGTCAGTCGACAGAACTACCGAGTGTTCTTCAGCCAGATGATCGAGGACCTGCAGGCCTGGCACGCCGGCCGGCCCATCCGCCTGCTCAACTGACCCGCCTCCCCTGCCCATTTTCGGGCAAGGCGCCCCAGGCCCTGCACCAGCCGCTGGCAGGGCCTCGGCGTTTTCGCACCGCTAGCGCAGCGGCCACGCTCGCCGACGGTGCAGCCACGACCTTTCGTCGGCAGACGTCCATGCTCGCGCCTGCCCCCCGGAGGAAAACCCGGGGGGCCACGGCGACGCTCTAGGTTCTGTCCTAGACTGAAATTCGCCCCGTGACCGGTCGGTCACTTTGACACTGAAAAAGTCGAAACTTTTCGCTTCAGCCCAGGGTCAGGTTAAAGGTAGGGTCGCTGCCACTGGTGCATTCCTTGCAGCGGCTCCTCCACCCTTTCTGCTTCAGCGCTCGAGCAGCTCAGGCTGATCGATGTGTGGCGCGTTTGCGTCCGGCCACAGGAATTGGCCGCCAGCACTTCAATAAAAACCGGAGAGACCTATGATCAGCGCCGTATTGAATACTCAGGGAGAGCATCCTCAACCGCAGGCCGGCGAACGCACCGCCCAGCCGACTTCGGGGAGCAAGACGGTGCTGCCGCTGGCCCGGCACAATCCCAACCGCAAGCGGGTGCTGTTCGTCACTTCGGAAATCGCCGACCTGGTCAAGACCGGCGGCCTGGGCGATGTCTCCGCCGCCCTGCCCCGGGCCATGGCCCACCTGCACGATGTACGGGTGCTGATCCCCGGCTACCCCCAGGTGCTGCACAGCGAGAACCCGATCCACATCATCGGCGAGCTGGGCGGCCACGCGGCGCTGCCGGCGTGCAAGATCGGGCGCATGGACATGCCCGACGGCCTGGTGATCTACGTGCTGATCTGCCCGGAACTCTATGAGCGCGAAGGCACGCCCTACGGCGCCAACAATGGCCGCGACTGGCCCGACAACCACATTCGCTTCGCCCGCCTGGGACTGGCCGCCGCCGATATCGCCGCCAACCTGGCGCAGATCCACTGGTGCCCCGATCTGGTGCACGCCCACGACTGGCCCGCCGGTCTGGCCCCGGCCTACATGCACTGGCGCGGACAACGCACGCCGACCCTGTTCACCATCCACAACCTGGCCTACCAGGGCGTGGTCAGCCTGGCCTCCTGCCCGGAGCTGGGCATTCCCGAGCACGCCCTGCAGCAGGAAGGCATGGAATTCTACGGCAAGCTGTCGTTCCTCAAGGCCGGCATGGCCTACGCCAGCCACATCACCACGGTCAGCGCCACCTATGCCCAGGAAATCACCACCCCGGCCTTCGGTTGCGGGCTGGACGGCTTCCTCGCCAGCAAGACCCAGCAGGGCCTGCTCAGCGGCATCCCCAACGGCATCGACGAGAGCTGGGATGCCGCCACCGACAGCCATCTGTTTCGCCCGTTCAGCATCGGCGACTGGGAAGGCAAGGCGGCCAATGCCGCCTATGTGCGGCAGATGTTCGGCCTCGACCCCAGCAGCGGCCCGCTGTTCGCCGTGGTTTCGCGGCTGGTCTACCAGAAGGGCCTGGACCTCACCGAGGCGGTGGCCGAGTTCATCGTGCAAGCCGGTGGCCAGATCGCCATCATCGGTCGTGGCGAACCGGAAGAGGAACAATCCATGCGCGCCCTGGCCCAGCGCTTCCCCGGGCGCATCGGGGTGCATATCGGCTTCAACGAAACCGACGCCCGACGCATGTTCGCCGGCAGCGACTTCCTGCTCATGCCGTCACGCTACGAGCCCTGTGGCCTGAGCCAGATGTACGCCCAGCGCTTCGGCTCGCTGCCGGTGGCGCGCAACACCGGCGGGCTGGCGGACACCATCGACAATGGCGTCACCGGGTTCCTGTTCGACGAATCCACGGTCCCCAGCTACCAGCAGGCCCTGGCCCGGGCGTTCAAGGTGTTCGCCTACCCGGCACTGCTCAACGCCATGCGCTGCCGGGCCATGGCGGCACCGTTCAACTGGTGCAAGGCGGTGGAGCCCTACGCCGAGCTCTATGAGCAACTGGTGGCCAAATCCCTGGGGCAGGCCGTTAGGCCGTAAGGGGCCGGGCAGATGTCACGCCATCACTCGGCGCGCCACGGCGCGCGTGTTCTGGACGCGGCGCGCACCCGCTTCGCCCTCTGGGCCCCGGATGCGCGCAGTGTCAGCCTGGAGCTCGACCAGGGCCAGTCGCTGCCCATGCAGCCCCAGGCCGATGGCTGGTTCGAGCTCGAGGCGCCCTGCCCCCCGGGCAGCCGCTACCGCTTCAAGATCGACCAGCAACTGCTGGTGCCGGACCCGGCGTCCCGGGCCCAGGACGGCGACCTCAACGGCCCGAGCCTGGTGGTCGCCGCCGATGCCTATCAATGGCAGCACCCCGCCTGGGCCGGCCGGCCCTGGCACGAAGCGGTGATCTACGAGCTGCATGTGGGCGTCATGGGCGGCTACCAGGCGGTGCAACAGGCCTTGCCGGGCCTGGTGGAACTGGGGGTGACCGCCATCGAGCTGATGCCCCTGGCGGAGTTCCCCGGCGCGCGCAACTGGGGTTACGACGGGGTGCTGCCCTACGCGCCGGAAGCCTCCTACGGCCCGCCCGAAGCGCTCAAGGCGCTGATCGACTGCGCCCACGGCCTGGGCCTGGCGGTCATTCTCGACGTGGTCTACAACCACTTCGGCCCCGACGGCAACTACCTGCCGCACTACGCCAAGGGCTTCTTTCGCCAGGACCTGCACACCCCCTGGGGCGCGGCCATCGACTTTCGCCGCCGCCCGGTCCGCGACTTCTTTATCGACAACGCCCTGATGTGGCTCCTGGACTACCGCTTCGACGGCTTGCGCCTGGATGCGGTGCACGCCATCGACGACCCGGACTTTCTCCTCGAACTGGCCCGGCGGGTGCGCCAGGCCGTGCCCCCCGGGCGCCATGTGTGGCTCAACCTGGAGAACGAACGCAATCAGGCCAGCCTGCTGCAACAGGGCTTCGACGCCCAGTGGAACGATGACGGCCACAACGCCCTGCACGTGCTGCTGACCGGCGAAACCGAAGCCTATTACGCCGACTTCGCCGACGACCCGACCGCGCAGCTGGCGCGCTGCCTGAGCCAGGGCTTCGCCTTCCAGGGCCATGCCGACCGCCACGGCAAGGCCCGCGGCGAACCCAGCGGCCACCTGCCCCCCAGCGCCTTCGTGCTGTTTCTGCAGAACCACGACCAGATCGGCAACCGGGCCTTTGGCGAGCGCCTCAACCAGCTGGCGGCGCCCCAGGCCCTGCACGCCGCGACGGCGCTGTTGCTGCTGTCACCGATGATTCCGCTGCTGTTCATGGGCGACGAGGTCGCCGCCCAGGAGCCCTTCCTGTTCTTCACCAGTCACCAGGGGCCGCTGGCCGAGGCGGTGCGCGAGGGCCGGCGCAACGAGTTCGCCGCCTTCGGCGCCTTTGCCGATGCCCACCAGCGCCAGCGCATCCCCGATCCCAATGCCCTGTCGACCTTCCAGGCCTCGCGCCCGCAGCCCGGCGCCGACCAGGGCGCCGCGACCCGGGCGCTGTACCGCAGCCTGCTGCAGATCCGCCATCGCCACTTGATCCCGCGCCTGCCCGCTGCCCGGGCCCTGGACACCCGGGTACTGGCCGAGGGCGCCCTCAGCGCGCGCTGGCGCCTGGGCGATGGCAGCCGCCTGCGCATCGACCTCAATCTGAGCCCGCACCGGGTCGAGCTGGCCCCCGAGCCTGTGGGGCAACTCTGGTTCGAACACCCACCCCGCAGCCTCGACCACTGGCGCCAGGGCTGGCTGCCGGCCTACAGCGTGGTGGTGCAGCTGGACGACATACACGCCCCGACAGCCCCTGATGGAGAACGCCGATGAGCGATGCGCAACTGGAACTGCTGGCCAGCCGCGCCGGCCTGGCCGTGGATTGGGTCGATGCCAACGGCCGGGCGCAAAGGGTCGAACCCCGGGTCCTGCGGGCAGTGCTGGCGGGCTTGGGCCACCCTGCCGACAACGACCAGGAAATCCAGCACAGCCTGCGGCAATTGCAGGCACTGCAACAGAGTCGGCACCTGCCGCCGCTGCTCACCGCCGACGTCGGCCAGGGGCTGGACCTGTCCCGCTATTTTGCGGCGCAGACGCTCTGCGCCATCCATCTGGAAGACGGCAGCCAGCTGTCCCTGGCCCTGGATGAGGCCGGCGTGCTGCCCGGGGTGCTGCCCCTGGGCTACCACGGGATACAGGTGGACGACGAACACTTCGTCCTCGCCGTGGCCCCCGAACGCTGCTACAGCGTGGCCGACGCCGTGGACCAGGCCACGCCCCGCGCCTGGGGCCTGACGGTACAGCTGTATGCCCTGCGGCGTCCCGGGGATGGCGGCTTTGGCGACACCCAGGCCCTGGAAGACCTGGCCCGCCAGGCCGCCGAGCGCGGCGCCGACGCCCTGGCCATCAGCCCGCTGCACGCCATGTTCGCCGCCGATCCCCAGCGCTACAGCCCCTATTCGCCCTCCAGCCGGCTGTTTCTCAACAGCCTGTATGCGGCGCCGGCGGCCATTCTCGGCGACCGGGCCTGGCGCAACGCCATCCAATCCTCGGGCCTCGGCGAACAGCTGCAGGCCCTGGAGCATCAGCCGCTGATCGACTGGCCCCAGGCCGCCAAGGCCAAGCAGCAGGCCTTGCGCGCCCTGTACGAGGGTTTCTGTCACGGCCAGCATCCGCTGCACGAGGACTTCGCCAGCTATCGCCGGACCGCCGGCGAAGCCCTGGAAAACCACTGCCGCTTCGAGGCCATCCAGGCCCAGCGAGCGGCCCGTGGCGAGGACCTGGACTGGCGCCACTGGCCAGAACAGTGGCGCAACCCGGCCAGCCCGGCCCTGGCCCGGTTTGCCGAGGAGCACGCCGAGGAAATCGGTTTTCACGCCTTCTGCCAGTGGCTGATCGCCCGCAGCCTGGAGCGAGCCCAGAGCGCGGCCCGCAGCGGCGGCATGGGCATCGGCCTGATCGCCGACCTGGCGGTGGGCGCCGACGGTGGCGGCAGTCAGGCCTGGAGCCGCCAGGAACAGCTGCTGGCGTCCCTGACCGTGGGCGCGCCACCGGACGTACTCAATCGCCAGGGCCAGGGCTGGGGCATCTGCGCCTTCTCCCCCGAGGGTCTGCAGCGCCATGGCTTTCGCGCCTTTATCGAAATGCTGCGGGCCAACTTCGCCCACGCCGGCGGCCTGCGCATCGACCATGTGATGGGCCTGCAGCGCCTGTGGGTGATGCCCCTGGGCGCGCCACCCAGCGACGGCGCCTACCTCAATTACCCGGTGGACGACCTGCTGCGCCTGCTGACCCTGGAGTCCCATCGCCACCAGGCCATCGTCCTCGGCGAAGACCTGGGCACGGTGCCCGACGGCCTGCGCGACAAGCTGGCCGCCCGGGCCATGCTCGGCATGCGCGTGCTGCTGTTCGAACAGGAGCACGGCTGCCACTTCAAGCCGATCCTCGACTGGCCGGACAACGCCCTGGCCACCACCAGCACCCACGACCTGCCGACCCTCACGGGCTGGTGGCAGGGCCGCGACATCGACTGGAACCTGCGCCTGGGCCTGGTGGACGAACACGGCGCCCGGCAATGGGCCGAACACCGCCAGCGCGAGCGTGACGGCCTGCGCCACGCCCTGGCCCGGGACCCGCAGAACTTTCGCCGGGACTGCCAGGAAACCGAGCAGGTGATCGACGCTGCCGTGCGCTTTCTCGGCCATACCCGGGCGCCGCTGGTGCTGCTGCCCCTGGAGGACGCCCTGGGCATCGACGAACAGGCCAACCTGCCCGGCACCCTCGACAGCCACCCCAACTGGCGCCGGCGCCTGGCCAGCGCGAGCCGCCGCCTGCTGGAAGACAGCGACGCCGCCCGGCGCCTGGAACTGCTGGCCTGCGCCCGCCAGCAAGCCTTTGAGCGTGACCGATGAGCCCCTGCCTGCCGCCGCTGCGGGCCAGCCTGCGCCTGCAGTTCCACCGGGGGTTCAGCCTCGACCACGCCGTGCCCCTGGTGCCCTACTTCGCGCGCTTGGGCATCAGCCACCTCTATGCCTCGCCGCTGCTGTGCGCCCGGGCGGGATCGATGCACGGCTACGACGTGGTGGACCCGACCCGGGTCAACCCGGAGCTGGGCGGCGAAGCGGCCCTCAGGCGCCTGGTGAGCGCCTTGCGCGCCCATGGCATGGGCCTGATCCTCGACATCGTCTCCAACCACATGGCGGTGGGCGGCAGCGACAACCCCTGGTGGCTGGACCTGTTGCAGTGGGGGCGCCTGAGCCCCTATGGCGAATTCTTCGATATCCAGTGGCACTCCCCCGACCCGCTGATGCACGGCCAGCTGTTGCTGCCCTTTCTGGCCAGTGACTACGGCGTGGCGCTGCAGCAAGGCAGCCTGCCCTTGCTGCTGGACGAGGATCTGGCGGGCTTCCATGTGCAGCACCACGCGCATCGCTTCCCCATCTGCCCCGCCGATTACGGCGAGCTGCTGCGGATCGACCCGACCCGGGCACCGGCGGCCGCGGCCGAGCTCAGGGCCCTGGCCGACGCCTTCGACGCACTGCGCTCGGATGCCGCTGCCCACGCCCGGGCCCGGCCCCTGCAACAGGCCCTGGCACGCCTGCTGCAACAGCCGGCGCTGCGCCAAGCGCTCACCCGGCGGTTGCAAGACTACGACGGGCGCCAGCCCGAAGGCCTGGAGCGCCTGCATCAGTTGCTGGAGCGCCAGAGCTACCGGCTGGCCAGCTGGCGCACCGCCGCCGACGACATCAACTGGCGGCGCTTCTTCGACGTCAACGAGCTGGGCGGCCTGCGGGTCGAGCGCCCGGCGGTGTTCGAAGCCACCCACGCCAAGATCTTCCAGCTGATCGAGGACCAACTGGTGGACGGCCTGCGCATCGACCATATCGACGGCCTGGCCGATCCCCGGGCCTATTGCCGCAAGCTGCGGCGCCGGGTCCAGCGCCTGCGCCCGGGCCAGCACCTGCCGATCTACGTCGAAAAGATCCTCGGCGCCGGAGAAAGCCTGGCCCGCGACTGGGGCGTGGACGGCAGCACCGGCTACGAATTCATGAACCAGCTGTCGCTGCTGCAGCAGGCCGCCACCGGCCAGCCACTGCTGGCCGAACTGTGGAGCCGGCACAGCCAGCGGCCGGCGCAGTTTGCCCAGGAAGCGCGGCTGGCCCGTCAGCAAGTCCTCAACGGCTCTTTGGCCAGTGACTTTGAAAGCGTGGCCCAGGCCCTGCTGCAAGTGGCGCGCCTGGACCTGATGAGCCGCGACCTGACCCTGGGCGCCATTCGCCGGGCCCTGCAGGAGCTGATCGTGCACTTTCCGGTGTATCGCACCTACATCAGCGCCCGCGGCCGTGGCCCCCAGGACCAGCGGGTGTTCCAGCAGGCCATGCAGGGCGCCCGCGACAGCCTGGGCGAAGCCGACTGGCCGGTGCTCGATTACCTGGAGCGCTGGCTCGGCGGCCAGGGCTGGCGGCAGCAGCCGGCGGGCCGCCCACGCAAACTGCTGCGCCACGCCGGCGTGCGCTTCCAGCAACTGACCTCGCCGACGGCGGCCAAGGCGGTGGAAGACACCGCCTTCTATCGCTCGGCGGTGCTCCTGGCGCGCAATGACGTGGGCTTCAATACCGAGCAGTTCAGCGCTGCGCCGGCGGCCTTCCACAGCGCCTGCGAACAGCGCCTGGAGCAGTTCCCCGACAACCTGCTGACCAGCGCCACCCACGACCACAAGCGCGGCGAGGACAGTCGCGCGCGCCTGGCGGTGCTCAGCGAGCGCGCGGCCTGGTACGTGCGCCAGGTGCAGGCCTGGCGGCCGCTGGCCGAGCCCTTGCGCCAAGGCCGCGACGCGCCCTCGGCGGCGGATGAACTGATCCTCTACCAGACCCTCCTGGGCAGCTGGCCCCTGGACCTGTTGGCCGATGATCAACCGGCCCTGGCCGACTACGCCCGGCGGATCGGCCAGTGGCAGCTCAAGGCCCTGCGCGAAGCCAAGCTGCACAGCAGTTGGGCCGCGCCGAACCTGGAGTACGAAGAGGCCGTGCAAGGCTTTATCGAGCGCCTGCTGTGCGCGCCCGAGGGCCTGCCCTTGCGCCGCTCGATCGCCGACGCGGTGAACGCCATCGCCCCCGCCGGCGCCCTCAACGGCCTGGCGCAAACTTTGCTGCGCATGACGGTGCCAGGGGTGCCGGACCTGTATCAGGGCAACGAATTCTGGGACTTCAGCCTGGTGGATCCGGACAACCGCCGGCCAGTGGACTACGAGGCGCGGGAACAAGCACTCGACCGCCTGGGCGAGCCCCGCCAGTGGCTGGCCAGTTGGCGCGACGGGGGCATCAAGCAAGGCCTGATTGCCCGGACCCTGGGCCTGCGCCGCCAGTACCCGGAGCTGTTCCGGCGTGGCCGCTACCGGGCCTTGCCGGTGCTCGGCCAGGAGGCCGGACGGGTCCTGGCCTTCATGCGTGAATACCAGGAGCAACGGCTGCTGGTGATCGTGCCGATCCGGGCCGCCGCGCTGCTGGAAGACAGCGCAGTGCCCAAGGTCGATGCACAACGATGGGGCGATACCCGGGTGCAACTACCGTTCACCGCCTCGCGCCGCAAGCTGAATGGACTTTTTTCAAGCGCCGCAGTCACACCCCATGAGCAATTGCTGATCAGTGCCGTGTTGCAAGACTTTGCGCTCAACCTTTTGATTCAACATTGAAGCCAGCCAGGAGCATTGCGATGAGTACCGACGACAAACGCATTCGTGAATTCGCCTATCAGATCTGGGAATCGGAAGGCAAACCCCAGGGCCAGGAGGCCCGGCACTGGGACATGGCGCGCAAGCTGGCCGAAGCCGAAGCCCTGGCGCCGCCGCCTCCGGCCAAGGTCGCCAAGCCCAAGGCCCGGACCGCCGCCGCCAAACCCAAGGCCAAGCCGGCCGCCGCCGTGGTCCTGCCTCCGGGCGAGAAGCCGGCGGCGAAGAAACCCCGGGCCCCGCGCAAGCCGCCCGCCCACTGACGCCATTCCCCACCCGTTGATCGCCGTCGAACCGTGGCGCGTGTGGGCGCCACCCGGGGTTCCTGCGCCCGGAAAAAGTCGCGGGAGCACGGGTATCAGCCCCTTTCATCAGACCTGCAGGAGCAACCATGAGCCGATCCAAGCAGACTCCCGAGCACGAAGCCTCGCGCATCCGTGAAGGCCTGCCCTTCCCCCTGGGCGCCACCTGGGATGGCCTGGGGGTGAACTTCGCGCTGTTCTCGGCCAATGCCACACGGGTCGAACTGTGCCTGTTCGACGCCGCCGGCGAAGTGGAACTGGAGCGCATCGAACTTCCCGAATACACCGACGAGATCTTCCACGGCTACCTGCCCGATGCCCACCCGGGGCTGATCTACGGCTACCGGGTGCACGGCCCCTACGACCCGGTCAACGGCCATCGCTTCAACCCCAACAAACTGCTGATCGACCCTTATGCCAAGCAGTTGGTGGGGGAACTGAAATGGTCCGAGGCGCTGTTCGGCTACACCATCGGTCACCCGGACGCCGACCTGAGTTTCGATGAGCGCGACAGCGCGCCCTTCGTGCCCAAGTGCAAGGTCATCGACCCGGCCCACACCTGGGGCCACGACCAGCAGATCAAGGTGCCCTGGGACAAGACCATCATCTACGAGACTCATGTGCGCGGCTTCACCATGCGCCATCCGGCGGTGCCGGAGCACCTGCGGGGCAGCTTTGCCGGGCTGATGGTCGACGACGTGCTGGAGCACATCCGCAAGCTGGGGGTGTCGTCGGTGGAGCTGCTGCCGATCCACGCCTTCGTCAACGATCAGCACCTGCTGCACAAGGGCATGACCAACTACTGGGGCTACAACAGCATCGCCTTCTTCGCCCCGGACCCGCGCTACCTGGCCAGCGGCAAGATCGCCGAGTTCAAGGAAATGGTCGCGCACCTGCACGAGGCCGGGCTGGAGGTGCTGCTGGACGTGGTCTACAACCACACCGCCGAAGGCAACGAACAAGGCCCGACCCTGTCCATGCGCGGCATCGACAACGCCTCCTACTACCGCCTGATGCCCGACGACAAGCGTTTCTACATCAACGATTCCGGCACCGGCAACACCCTGGACCTGAGTCATCCGTGCGTGCTGCAGATGGTCACCGACTCCCTGCGCTACTGGGCCATGGAGATGCACGTGGACGGTTTCCGCTTCGACCTGGCGACCATCCTCGGCCGTTACCACGATGGTTTCGACGAACGCCACAGCTTCCTCGTGGCCTGCCGCCAAGACCCGGTGCTGCGCCAGGTGAAGCTGATCGCCGAACCCTGGGACTGCGGCCCCGGCGGCTACCAGGTGGGCCGCTTTCCGCCGGGCTGGGTGGAATGGAACGATCGTTTTCGCGACACCGTGCGCGCCTTCTGGAAAGGCGACGACGGCCAGCTGGCGGACTTTGCCGGGCGCATGACCGCCTCCGGCGAGATGTTCAACCAGCGCGGCCGCCGCCCCTACGCGTCGGTCAACTTCGTCACCGCCCACGACGGTTTCACCCTGCGCGACCTGGTGTCCTACAACGACAAGCACAACCAGGCCAACGACGAGAACAACCAGGACGGCAGCGACAACAACCTGTCCTGGAACCACGGCGTCGAAGGCCCCACCGACGACCCCGAGATCAACGCCCTGCGCTTGCGCCAGATGCGCAACTTCTTCGCCACCCTGCTGCTGGCCCAGGGCACGCCGATGCTGGTGGCCGGCGACGAATTCGCCCGCACCCAGCACGGCAACAACAACGCCTACTGCCAGGACAGCGAGATCGGCTGGGTCAACTGGGCGCTGGACGCCGACGGCAAGGCGCTGCTCAAGTTCGTCAAGCGCCTGATCAAACTGCGCCTGAACTACCCGATCCTGCGTCGCGGACGCTTCCTGGTGGGCAGCTACAACGAGGACCTCGGGGTCAAGGACGTCACCTGGCTGGCCCCGGACGGCAACGAGATGAGCACCGAACAATGGCAAGACCCCCACGGCCGCTGCCTGGGCATGCTGCTGGACGGCCGCGCCCAGGAAACCGGGATCCTGCGCCCCGGGGCCGACGCCACGGTGCTGCTGGTGGTCAACGCCCATCACGACATCGTCAATTTCCGCCTGCCCGAGGTGCCGGCCGGCGAGTTCTGGAGCTGCATGCTCGACACCCACCAGCCGGCGGTGCGCGGCCAGGAGCGCTTCGCCTTCGGCCACGAGTACTCGGTGACCGGGCGTTCCCTGCTGCTGTTCGAGCTGCAACACGAACACCAGGAGTGATCCGCGCCCAGGCTTGCCGGGTGTTCGTCAGAAGCTCGGGCCCGGCGAGAAAATCCGACTACCCTGAGAAACGGGCCGCCGTCGACAAATTCACATGGATCCCCTGTGTCGGCGGCCTTGAGCTGAGTATGATTGCGCTCGGCTCACGGTGGGCCAAAGGTTGGCCACACCGGTACTTCACGCTGAGGCGGATGCCATGGAATCAGCGTGCGGCGAACCCAGGGGCGCCACTCGACGGCTGTTCAGCCACCCGAGCCGCGCCCCGGCAAACAAGGACGTGATACCCCATGAAAGCCATACCCGCAGTAGACAACAGCTGGCCCAGCCAGATATGGAACAGCGCCCGCCAACTGGCCGATGTCCCGGCCATCAACCTGAGCAATCTGGTTCCACCGGGCTCACGGGCAGTGATCGTCGCCCCCCATCCCGGTGACGAGGTGGTCGCCAGCGGCGGACTGCTGCAAGTGCTGGCCCACCACGGCCACCCCTTGCAGTTGATCTCCATCAGCGACGGCAGCGCCAGCCACCCGGGTTCGGAACGCTGGCCCAAGCGCCGCCTCAGTGTCTTCCGCCCCCAGGAAAGCGCCGAGGCCCTACGGCGCCTGGGCTTGCCGCTGCACAGCCTGAAGTGGATTCGCGGCGGCTTTGCCGACAACGCCCTGAGCGAGCGCGAGCAGCAACTGGTGCCCTTCATCAGCCGCTACCTGCGCGACAGCGATGTGGTGTTCAGCACCTGGCGCGCCGACGGCAACCTCGATCACGAGGCGGTCGGCCGGGCGACCGCCAAGGCCGCGGCCCAGGTCGGCGCGCGCTTTTACGAAATTCCGCTGTGGGCCTGGCACTGGTCGCCCCGGGAGGAGCACCAGATCCCCTGGCAACGGGCGCGCAAACTGCGCCTGGACACCTGGACCGTGGCCCGCAAGCGGCATGCCGCCCACGCCTACGCCAGCCAGCTGCAGGGCGAGCCGGAGATCGGCCTGCAGCCCTCGCTGTCGCCGGTGCTGCTGGAGCGCATGCGCCTGCCCTACGAGATCATCCTGATGTAGACCGGGGCCGTTGCACATTCAGCTGAACGCGAGCGCCTGCCGTCAGTCCCATCAGTAACCGCCACGGATTCACAGGAGCCCGCGTGAGCAGCGATCGCCCCCTTCAGCCCGACCCGCCGAGCATCCAGCGCCTGCGGGTGCTGACCGTCAACACTCACAAGGGCTTCACCGCCCTCAATCGGCGCTTCATTCTTCCGGAGCTGCGCGAGGCGGTGCGCAGCACCCGCGCCGATCTGGTGTTTCTGCAGGAAGTGCTGGGGGAGCATGAGCGCCACGCCTCACGCCTGCACAACTGGCCCGAGCAGTCGCAATACGAGTTTCTCGCCGACAGCATGTGGAGCGACTACGCCTACGGGCGCAATGCGGTGTACCCCGACGGCCACCACGGCAATGCCCTGCTGTCGAAATTCCCCATCCGCCAGTACCGCAACCTTGACGTCTCGATCACCGGCCCCGAGCGCCGGGGCCTGCTGCACTGCGTACTGGAGGTGCCGGGCCACGCCGAAGTGCATGCCATCTGCGTGCACCTGAGCCTGCTGGAAAGCCACCGGCAACAGCAGTTGGCCCTGCTGTGCCAGTTGCTCGAATCCCTGCCCGCCGAGGCGCCGGTGATCATCGCCGGCGACTTCAACGACTGGCAGATGCACGGCAACGCCACCCTGGGGCGACGGGACGACCTGCACGAAGCCTTCGAGCGCCATCACGGCCGCCCGGCCAAGACCTACCCGGCGCGCTGGCCGTTGCTGCGCCTGGACCGCATCTACCTGCGCAACGCTAGCAGCCATCGACCGCAGATCCTCGGCAACAAACCCTGGACCCACCTCTCCGACCACCTGCCCCTGGCGGTGGAAGTGCACCTCTAGCCAGGGCCGCGGGCCGGCCAGCGAGGGCCTGCGCCGTGGCCGCAGCAGGCTCAGCGCACGGCAAGCCGGCGACTAAGGGATATCACCGCTGTCGGGGCGCAGCACCAGCACCGCCAGGGGCGGCAGGTTGAGCACCAGGGACAGGGCCTGGCCATGGCTGCCCTGCTCCTGGCTGAAGGCCTCGCCGCCGTTGCCGTAGTTGGACCCGGCATACAGCTGCGAATCACTGTTGAGCAGTTCGCTCCAGCGCCCGGCCAGGGGCACGCCGACCCGGTAGGCCGGGCGCGGCACCGGGGTGAAGTTGGCCACCACCAGCAACGGCTCGCCGCTGCGGCTCCAGCGCAGCCAGGCATACACGCTGTTGATCGCGTCATCGCCAATCAGCCATTGGAAGCCCTGGGGCACGTCGTCCTGGTCATGCAGCGCGGGGTACTGGCGATACAGCTGGTTGAGGTCGCTCACCAGCTTTTGCACCCCACGGTGCTCGGGGTACTGCAGCAGGTACCAGTCCAGTTGCTGATCGTGGTTCCACTCGCGCCACTGGCCGAACTCGCAGCCCATGAACAGCAGCTTCTTGCCCGGATGGGTCCACATGAAGCTCAGGTAGGCCCGCAGGTTGGCGAACTTCTGCCAGCGGTCGCCGGGCATCTTGTCGATCAGCGAATGCTTGCCGTGCACCACCTCGTCATGGGAGATCGGCAGGATGAAACGTTCGGACCAGGCGTACACCAGGCCGAAACTCAGCTCGTTGTGGTGATGGCCGCGGTACACCGGATCCTGCTGGATGTAGTGCAACGAATCGTGCATCCAGCCCATGTTCCATTTGTAGGCAAAGCCCAGGCCGCCCTGGTCGGTGGGTCGGCTGACCCCGGGCCAGGCGGTGGACTCCTCGGCGATCACCAGGGCGCCCGGGGCTTCCAGGGCCACCACGTCGTTGAGGTGGCGCAGAAAGTCGATGGCCTCCAGGTTCTCGCGACCGCCATGGCGGTTGGGCACCCATTGCCCGGCCTTGCGCGAATAGTCGCGATAGAGCATCGAGGCCACGGCGTCCACCCGCAGGCCGTCGACATGGAAATGCTTGAGCCAGTGCAGCGCCGAAGCCAGCATGAAACCGTGCACCTCGGTGCGCCCGAGGTTGTAGATCAGGGTGTCCCAGTCCTGATGGAAGCCTTCCAGGGGGTTGCCGTACTCATACAGCGCGGTGCCGTCGAACTGCGCCAGGCCGTGGGCGTCGGTGGGAAAATGCGCCGGCACCCAATCGAGGATCACACCGAGCTGGGCCCGGTGGCAGGCATCGACAAAGGCGGCAAAATCCCGCGGGCTGCCATAGCGGGCGCTGGGGGCGAACTGCGACAGCGGCTGGTAGCCCCAGGAGCCGCCAAAGGGATGCTCCATGATCGGCATCAGTTCGATATGGCTGAAGCCCAGGTCCTTGACGTAGGGAATCAGGCGCTCGGCCAGTTCGGCCCAGCTGTACTGGCGGGCCACCTCCCCCAGGTCGTCCACCTCGCACTGCCAGGAGCCAGCGTGCAGCTCGTAGATCGACAGCGCCGCGTCGGGCCGCTGCAACTGGCCGCGTTGCGCCATCCACGCCTGGTCCTGCCAGTTGAAATCCAGCGGTTCGGCGACCCGCGAGGCGGTGTCCGGCGGCAGTTGCGTGGCCAGGGCCATGGGATCGGCCTTGAGCGGCAGGATGCCCTGGGGCCCGAGAATCTCGTACTTGTAGGCCTCGCCGGGCTGCAACCGCGGGATGAACAGTTCCCAGACCCCGGACGGATGACGCAGGCGCATCGGGTGGCGGCGCCCGTCCCAGACATTGAAATCCCCGACCACCGAGACGCGCCGGGCATTGGGCGCCCAGACCGCGAAGCGCACCCCGGCGACGCCGTCGACGCAAGTCACCTGGGCGCCCAGGCAAGCACTCAGATCGCGGTGATTGCCTTCGGCGAACAGGTACAGGTCCATGTCCCCCAGCAACGGGCCGAAGCTGTAGGGGTCCTCGCTGATCTGTTCGCCTCCGGCCCACTGCACTCGCAAAAGATAGGCCGGGCAGGTGTCGAAATGCCCGACAAACAGCCCCGGCGCCTCGGCGGCCTGCAGGCTGCCCAGCACCTGCTGCTGGTCCCGGTCCAGCACCTGCACGCTCAGCGCCCCGGGCACAAAGGCGCGGATGAACTGGCCGCCCGCGCCGTCCCCGTGGGGACCGAGAATGGCGAACGGGTCGTGATGTTCCGCCCGTACCAGGGCGTCGATGGCCTTGGCCGGGGGCAGCAATGCCGCTGTGGGCTTTCCCTGTTCCTTGTTCGAGACACTCATGACTGCTCTCCACCACGCTCAAGTTCGGAAAAAGCTTGCAGCTCACTCAACAACCGCACCAGGCCGTGCAAGGGCACGTGCAGCCAGGTCGGTCGGTTTTGCGCTTCATAGGCCAACTCATAGGCGGCCTTCTCCAGGCTGAACAGGGCCAGGGCGGCGTCCGCGGCGCCGGGTTCCTGCCAGCCATGGGCAAGCGTAGCCGTCGCCAGCCGATACGCCTGGACAAAGGCCTGCCGCGCTTGGTCGAGGTAACGCCGCAGCACCCGCTCCCGCGCCGCCACGGCCGCAGGCGACCCATCGACCACCGGCGCCTCGCGGGCCATGGCCGCGGCATAGTCGAAGGAACGCAGCACCCCGCTGACGTCCTTGTACGGGCTGTGCTTGCCCCGGCGCTCGGCCAGGGACCGCGCCGGCTCGCCCTCGAAGTCGATCAGGTAGGCATCGCCCTGGACCACCAGCACCTGGCCCAGGTGCAGATCGCCGTGAACCCGGATGCGCAGGCCACCCACCAGCTGATTGGCCAGTTGCTGGATATGACCGAGGATCTGCGCCTTGTGCTGCAACAATCGACTCACCCATTGCCGGTCCTGCGTGCTCAGTTGGCCTTGATGCTGCTTGAGCAACTGCAACCCCCGTTCCAGTTGCCCGGCCACCTGCCGATTCCAGGCCTGGGTGTCCTTGCGGGTGCTCACTTGCGGTGCAAAGTCCGGGCCGCTGCCCGGGGCCGCCAGCAACCGGTGCATTTCGCCCAGGCGCTGGCCCAGCAGCCCGGCGAACTCGCGCAGTTCGCCAAGGGCGTTGTAATGCTGCTCCTGCTCGGACATGGCGTCCGCCAGCTCATCGTGGATGGCCCGTTGCAGCGTGTTCTGCGTCCACTCCCAGGCGTCGCCCTGATTGCTCAGGTAGCCCTGGGCGATCATCAGCAGGTGGTCCTCGCCCTGGGCATCGCGACGCAGCACCGCACCCAGCAGGGGCGAGATATGGGCAAAACCCGCGGCGGTGAGGAAGGCGCCCATTTCCAGTTCCGGGTGCACCCCGGCGGACACCCGGCGCAGCAGCTTGAGCACCAGCCTGCCGCCCACCACCACCGAACTGTTGGACTGCTCCGCCGACAGGTAGCGCACCTCGGACTCGGCCCCCAGGCCCAGCCCGTCCAGGGCCGGGCTGCCCTCGAAGCGGATCTGCCCGGCCTCGCACTCCAGCCGGGTGCGGGCCTGCAGGGCCTGGAGCACGTCGCGCACGAAACTGTCGAGAACGAAGGCATCGGTGATCAGCCCGACCTGGCGCCCGCGACGCACCCGGGCCATCGCCAGTTGCTGGGCCAAGGCACTGCCGGACGCTTCTTCGCCGAGCAGGCCGAAGGGCAACTGATAGCGCTCGGACTGGCCGTCGCGGCTGACCTCGATCTCGCTGAGCAGCACCGGATGCCGAGGATCACCAAAGCGCACGGCATAGGCGATATGCGGCGCTTGCAGGGCGCGGTCCTTGCCGGCGAACCAGCGGCGCTTGGGCAGCCAGAGGGGCAGCACCTCGTGCTCCAAGGTGGTGCGCGACGGCGCTTCGAGCAATTCTTCGAGGCGCTTTTTCAGGACCAGGGTGCGAAAGTCCGGCAGGCTCTGCGCCGGTTCCACGTGCCAGCTGGGCATCTGCTGCTCGGCGGCCAGGACGAACCAGTAAAAACCGTAGGGCGCCAGGGTCAGCAGAAAGTGCAACTGGCCGATGGGCGGGAAAGCATTGCCGCCGAGCATTTCCACCGGGACCCTGCCGGCGAAGGCCGACAGGTCCAGTTCCGCGGCCTGGGCACTGCGCGAGACGTTGGCCACGCACAGGATGATTTCCTGATGGCCGTCGGCGTCGGTGTATTCCCGGGTGTAGGCCAGGATCCGCCGGTTGCTCGGCGACAGCATCTTCAGGCTGCCGCGGCCAAAAGCCTTGGATTGCTTGCGCACCGCCAGCATGCGCCGGGTCCAGTTGAGCAGGGAGTGAGGGTCGCCGGACTGGGTCTCGACATTGACCGACTGATAGCCATACAGCGGGTCCATGATCGGCGGCAGCACCAGGCGGGCCGGGTCGGCCCGGGAAAACCCGCCATTGCGGTCGATGGACCACTGCATCGGCGTGCGCACGCCATCACGGTCCCCCAGGTAGATGTTGTCGCCCATGCCGATCTCGTCGCCGTAATACAGGGTCGGGGTGCCGGGCATCGACAGCAGCAGGCTGTTGAGCAGCTCGATGCGCCGCCGGTCGCGCTCCATCAGCGGCGCCAGGCGCCGACGAATGCCCAGGTTGATCCGCGCCCGGCGGTCGGCGGCGTAGTAGTTCCACAGGTAGTCGCGCTCCTTGTCGGTGACCATTTCCAGGGTCAGCTCATCGTGGTTGCGCAGAAAGATCGCCCACTGGCAGTGGGCCGGGATCTCCGGGGTCTGGCGCAGGATGTCGCTGATCGGGAAGCGATCCTCCTGGGCCAGGGCCATGTACATGCGCGGCATCAGCGGGAAGTGAAAGGCCATGTGGCACTCGTCGCCGTCGGCGCCATTGGTTGACTGACCAAAGTACAGCTGGGTGTCTTCCGGCCACTGGTTGGCCTCGGCCAGGAGCATGCGGTCCGGGTAGTGGGCGTCGATCTCGGCGCGAATGCGCTTGAGCACGTCGTGGGTCTCGGGCAGGTTCTCGTTGTGGGTGCCATCGCGCTCGATCAGGTAGGGAATGGCGTCCAGGCGCAGGCCGTCGATGCCCATGTCCAGCCAGTAGCGCATCACCGAGAGCACCGCCTTCATCACCTGGGGGTTGTCGAAGTTGAGGTCCGGCTGGTGGGAATAGAAGCGGTGCCAGAAGTACTGGCCGGCCACCGGGTCCCAGGTCCAGTTGGACGTTTCGGTATCGAGGAAGATGATCCGGGTGCCGGCGTATTTCTGGTCGTCGTCGGACCATACATAGAAATTGCGCGCCGCCGAGCCCGGTTTGGCCTTGCGCGCCCGCTGGAACCAGGGGTGCTGGTCCGAGGTGTGGTTGATCACCAGCTCGCTGATCACCCGCAGCTCGCGCTTGTGGGCCTCGGCGATAAAGCGCCGGACGTCGGCCAGGGTGCCGTAGTCGGGGCTGACCCCGCGGTATTCGGCGATGTCATAGCCATCGTCGCGCCGCGGCGAGGGGTAGAACGGCAACAGCCAAAGGGTGTTGACCCCCAGGTCCTTGATGTAGTCGAGCTTGGCGATCAGCCCCGGAAAATCGCCGATTCCGTCGTTGTTGGAATCGAAAAAGGACTTCACATGCACCTGATAGATCACCGCGTCCTTGTACCAGAGCGGGTCCTTGATAAAGGTCGCTGAGCGGGGTTTCTTGGCCATGTCGGACTCCTGAAAATGAATGGGCGCAAACACACCTGCCGATGCGCCACGACCACCGTAGGCGCTGGCTTGCCAGCGAAGGCGGCGGCCAGCCCGGCGCAAGGCTCAGGGGCCTCTTCGCCGGCAAGCCGGCTCCTACAGGGGGCTGATGCGCCAGATGCCGAAGGGTTGCGCCGGTTCCAGGCGCATGAACTGGGTCTTGCCGTACCAGGTCCAGCGGTGGCCGTTCATCAGGTCTTCACCCTGGGTCGGGGCGTCGTCGGGCAGGCCCATTTCCCACAGCGGCAGCTCGAAATGGGCCTCCTGCGGGTTGAACGGATCGAGGCTGACCGCCACCAGCACGAAGTTGCCGCCGTCGCTGCTGCGCTTGCCGAAATACAGGATCTGGTCGTTCCAGGCGTTGTACAGCTTGAGCCCCAGGTGACTGTGCAGCGCCGGGTTCTGCCGGCGGATGCGGTTGAGCTGGGCGATCTCGGCAATGATGTTGCCCGGGGCGCTGAAGTCCCGTGGGCGGATCTGGTATTTCTCCGAATCCAGGTATTCCTCCTTGCCCGGCAACGGTGCCGACTCGCAGAGTTCAAACCCGGAGTACAGGCCCCACAGCCCCGAGCCCATGCTGGCCAGCACCGCGCGGATCAGAAACCCCGGGCGCCCCGAGTCATGCAGAAAGCCCGGGTTGATGTCCGGGGTGTTGACGAAGAAGTTCGGCCGGAAACACTCGCGCCACGGCGATTGGTTGAGCTCGCTGAAGTAGCTCGCCAGTTCGCTCTTGGTGTTGCGCCAGGTGAAGTAGGTGTAGCTCTGGGAGTAACCGATCTTGCCCAGGCGCGCCATCATCGCCGGGGTGGTGAAGGCTTCGGCGAGGAAGATCACCTCCGGGTGCCGACCGCGCACCTCGGCGATCAGCCACTGCCAGAACGGCAGCGGCTTGGTGTGGGGGTTGTCCACGCGAAACAGCTTGACCCCCTCCTCGACCCAGCCGAGGACGATGTCGCGCAATTCCAGCCACAGGCTGGGGATGGCCTCGGCGGCATAGAAGTCGACATTGACGATGTCCTGGTACTTCTTCGGCGGGTTCTCGGCGTATTTGATGGTGCCGTCCGGGCGCCAGTTGAACCAGCCCGGATGCTGGGTCAGCCAGGGGTGGTCCTGGGAACACTGGATGGCGAAGTCCAGGGCGATTTCCAGACCATGGTCGGCGGCGGCGGCCACCAGCCGGCGAAAGTCCTCCAGGCTGCCCAGTTGCGGATGGATGGCCTCGTGGCCGCCCTCCTCGCTGCCAATCGCGTAAGGGCTGCCGGGGTCGTCCGGGGCCGCCGTCAACGAGTTGTTGCGGCCCTTGCGGTGGCGGCGGCCGATGGGATGGATCGGCGGGAAGTACAGCACGTCGAAGCCCATGTCATGGATCATCGACAGCCGCCCACGGACATCGTCGAAGGTGCCGTGGCGCTGGGGATCATCGGTGATCGAGCGGGGAAACAGCTCGTACCAGCTGGCAAATTGCGCGCGCTCGCGCTCCACATCCACCGGGTACTCGGGGCTCAGGCTCAGGTAGGGACGGTGATCAGCCTCGGCCATCAGCCAGGCGCTGTGCTCAGCGAGAAACAACGCCACCTGCTCGGCCTCCAGCAAGCCGGCCAGTTGCTCCCGCAACGCCAGCAATTGCTCGCGCAACGCCCCCTCGCTGCGTTCGGCGGCCTGCTGCACCTGATTGCGCCCCTCCTGCAGCTCCAGGCTCACCGGCACCCCGGCCTGGTGCTTTTTCTGCAGTTCGTGACAGAAGCTGGCGAACTGATCGATCCAGGCTTCGATGCAGAAGCGGTAGCGGCCCACGACCGGCACCGGGAAACGCCCCAGCCAGGCGTCGTTGCCCTGATCCTCCAGAGCCTGGCTGTGCCAGCGCTCCTGGCACTCGTTGCGCCAGCGCAGGCGCACCGCCAGTTGATCGTGGCCGTCGGTGAAGACCTTGCACGTCACCTCGACCTCCTGCCCCGCCACGGCCTTGACCGCGAACTGCCCGCCATCGAGCACCGGACGGGTGTTCTCGATGGCGATCCGCGGCAGCAGCAAGGCCTGGGACAAGGGCAGCGGCGACGGCTGGTCGTGCTGTTCTGTCGGTTTCTCTGCAGTCATCGAGCATCACCCCTCTTACACGTCCAAGACGCTCTGGTTGTGGAGCCGGCAGCCCCCGGTGAATCCGTGCACCTAGTGTCCGAGCCACAGGCCGCGGCGAAAGTTCAGCGCGATTGCCCGGCCAGGCGACGGGAATCAATTCCGCCCGGGCAGGGTCCACCGCAAGAGCCCGTGCATCGACAAGCACAAAGGAGGCCATAGCGATGAATATCCCGATCCCGGCAGAAACCCCCGACCCGAACCTCGACCAGCCGCCCCTGCCCCCCAGCGATCCGCCGCCGGTTCC
>Ga0194135_10000019_pt1 | contig 97203 bp, 68 predicted proteins | sample LitLau_LLRF_2013_FD_134024 | JGI IMG/M metagenome (GOLD analysis project Ga0194135, IMG submission 134024) | Freshwater sediment microbial communities in response to fracking from North America - Little Laurel Run_MetaG_LLRF_2013 (version 2) | ecosystem: Environmental > Aquatic > Freshwater >...
CTTTAAAACCAATTCGACACATTCTAATTTAAATGTATAGTCATACTTTGTTTTTCTTGCCATAAAAAATGCCCCAAATAGTGTCTAACTTTTTGGGGCATGTTCAAATCGAGTGGCTTTTTTGTTTTGTACCACTAACCAAAACATGAAATGGTTCTTTTTATCCCTTTTTTGTAAAATGTTTACAGATAATTTGCACATGAAGATATAATTCAATCTTAATAATGATATTGTCCATACGGAACTGAAAATAAATCGATTGGAATGATTAATTTAGTAAGGTGTAGTTTAAGTGGGGATTTTTTAAAAAACAGCAAAAAAAGGTTTCAGGAATTTTATATAAAACCTACTAACTCTTGTAATATTGGTTGTTAAAGTATAAAACATCGGCATAAATAGTAATTCTTAAAAAAAAGAGACTGATCATTTTTTAATCAGGATTTTCAAATAATAAATTAATTATGTTACGACAATTATTAATTGCAGATCATTAATCCAAATGGAAGAGAAAAATAATTTAAAAGAAATAGCGAAATTATTTTTAAAACTTGGGATTATAGGTTTTGGTGGCCCGGCAGTTCATATTGCCATGATGCAACATGAGGTAGTCATCAAAAAAAAGTGGCTTACTGAACAGCATTTTCTTGATTTAATTGGAGCAACAAACTTAATTCCGGGTCCTAACAGCACCGAAATGGCTATTCATATCGGACATGAAAAAGCAGGTTGGAAAGGATTAATTGTAGCAGGAACTTGTTTTATTTTGCCAGCTGTAATTATAACAGGATTTTTGGCCTGGATTTATAAGGAATTTGGGCAAATTCCAGAGGTAAAGCCTTTTTTATATGGAATAAAACCTGCTATAATAGCCGTAATACTTTCGGCAATTTTTCCGTTAGCAAAAAAGTCGTTAAAAACGGTCCAATTAGGAGTTATAGGGATTGTTGTTTTAGTTCTTTCTCTTCTGAATTATAATGAAATAATTTTAATGTTTGGCGCGGGAATAATTGCATTGTTTGTTTATTACTTCAAACAAAATACCAATAAAGAGATAAATTCGTTTGTTCCGCTAACCCTTTTTCAGGTTTCAAATACTAATATAATTTCTGCAACAAACTTAAATTTGTTTTTGATTTTCTTAAAAATCGGAGCTATTTTATACGGAAGTGGCTATGTTCTTTTTGCATTTCTCGATGCAGAATTGGTAGCAAAAGGATTTTTATCCAGAACACAATTAATTGATGCAATTGCGGTAGGACAATTTACACCTGGTCCTGTTTTTTCATCAGTGACTTTTATAGGTTATCAAATTAATGGTCTTTCAGGAGCAGTAATTTCAACAATTGCGATTTTTTTACCCTCTTTTGTTTTTGTTGCATTATTAAATCCATTAGTAAAAAAAATGCGAAATTCTAAATTGTTCTCTGTTTTTTTAGATGCTGTAAATGTTGCGTCAATAGCGATTATAATTTCTGTTTGTTTAGAAATGGGAAAGGAAACTATAATAGATTGGCGAGCCGTTTTAATAGCTTTATTAAGTATTGTTGTAACATTTAATTACAAGAAATTAAATAGTGCATTTATTGTCTTAGGAGGCTCATTAGCGGGATATCTTTTGACTTTGATTTAGATTTTAAAAGCTTAAACTGCTCTAATTGTTGTTTTTTCTCGATATAGAATGATAATCTTTATTTAGCAAAGGCCAAAGTTGGATTGCGCTAGTTTAGCAATAAAATTTCCAGAATTATTTTATTGCGTTACTTCTTGTTTTTATTGCGCTAATACTATTCGTTTAAATAGCGTATTTTTATCTTAAAAAGCTAAAAGCTGAAAAAAAACGCCTCAACTTAAATTATAAGAATGTTCCAGAAATATTTTTTCCTGTGTTTGATTTTATTTTCAATTCAATCCAATTCTCAAATTTTAGAAACTAAAAAAAACTTTCGTGCAGCAGATTCGCTGTTAAAAGAGCCTAGTTTTTCTGTTCATAAAGACAATTACTTCTTAACCGGAGTTCCAGTTAATACAGCTATTACACGCAACAATGCTGATGTAAAATATCAGGTAAGTTTTAAATTGCGGTTAAACTCAAAACCTTTATGGGGTGGTTTTTTTCCGTATTTGATGTATACTCAAAAAGCCTTTTGGGATATTTATGCAAGCTCAAAACCGTTTTCTGAAATTAATTTTAATCCTGGTGTTGCCCTTGTTCGTCCGTTTTATTTAAAAGGCGGAAGATTAACCTACGGATCAGTTTCTTTTGAACATGAATCAAATGGCAGGGATTCTATTTATTCCAGAACCTGGAACATGCTTGCCTTTTCGTTAAAATCGCAAGTTTCTCCACGATGGATTGTTGGATTAAGAGGATGGATTCCGTTGGTTGATAAAGAGGATAATCCCGAACTTACTAAATATGTAGGATATGGAGAAGCAAGCGCAACTTATCAGATACAACCAGGACGATGGAGTGCAGATATTCTTTTTAGAAAAGGAAGTGGTCTTATTCGATACGGATCCTTACAGACACAGGTAAACTGGAGACCGTACAAAAGCGAGAATTATTATCTCACATTGCAATGGTTTGTGGGGTATACCGAAAGTTTAATTGATTATCAGGAACACAAAAGCATGGTACGTATAGGATTTACGATCAAACCTGAAAATATGGGAATTTTCTAGGGTACTTTAAATTTTTGCTAAAGCTACTTTTATTTTAAGCCGATTTTTGTGTCAGGTTTATTTCAATTCTTTTTTTCGTAATATCCTTTTATCAAAACAGAAATAAAACGTTTTAAATAAACTTCATTCAAAAAGGTATTGGACCAATTTTCAAACCTGTTGCATTGAACGCCAAGATAAAAATAGTACATGCATACGCCTAGAAATGGAATTAGACGTTTTTCTTCGTCATTTATTTTTTCTATTGTTTCATAGCCTTTGTAAAATGCTTTTATTTTTTCAGCACGCTCAATTTCGTCTTTTTCGGTACTGTATAATTGTAAAATATAGTAAGCAATGTCTAAACAAAGCCAACCATTTCCGCAAAAGTCAAAATCAAATAGTGTAACTTCATTTTCATCAGAAATATTCAAATTGTCAAACCAGATATCCATATGCACAATTCCATTTCGCAATACATTATGGTTTGCATTTAGTAATTCCTTTTCCAGAACTGATCGTGTTGCAATAAGAAATTGCATTTCTTCGGTATTCTCAGAAAGAAAATGTTGAATATGATTGAGTGATTGATTTAGTAAAATTTCAGGTGAATATTTAATTCGCCTGAGCTCCAATCCCTTTGTAATCTTATGGATTTTAGCCATTAACTTTCCAATCTCAAAATGAGTATCCTTGCTGAAATTTAAAACTTTATGTCCTTTTGCAAAAGAAAATAAAACAGAATAACGTAAACCTTCTGGTGCATCTATAGCGTTGATAAGATTCTCAAACTTGTCGGTTATGGGGTAAGAAACAGAAATATCATTTTGTTTTAAAAGCAGTAATAATTTTAGTTCTTCTGTTATTTCTTCTTTCGTTCGCCAATTGTAGCTGTAAATCCTAAAAATAAAAGTCTCGTCACCATTATCAATACGATAAGTATGATTGATACCGGCTTTTAGTAGTCTGCATGTCGTATTGGGTGAAAAGGCATACTTTTCACGAACAAACTCTGCAAGATCTGATGAGGAAAGTATTGAGCTGGTTACTGAGAATTTTTTCATCTGTTTATTAATCGTCTTCGGTTATAAAATTGAAGAAATTTTATTTTAAAATAAACGGTAAGCTAACTTGTTTTTTTTGAATGGAATAAGATGGTAAATATAAATGAATTTTATACATATACTTTTGGTTTACAGAATAAAAAATAAGAAAAAAAGGAGTATCCTGTACTAGTTTTTAAATCGTATATTAAAAAATAGAATGATATACGATTTGTGTCACCGGATTTTAAGTTGCCAAAATACTCTTTGCAACTTTAAAATTTCCGTATACTCTTTTAAAAATGTTGTTGGTCGAAATAGTTGCAAATAAAATATTGATTTACTTTAAATTTAGATTTTAATTCGCTTTCAGCCAAAATATTATCTAAAGTCTAAATGAAAAATATCTTTTTGATACTGAGTTTTTTTTCCTTCATAACACCAATCTGCTCTCAGGAATTGGTAAAAACTCCTGCGCCATTTGGTCCGTTGCCAACACAAAAACAAATTGACTGGCAGGAAATGGAGTTTTATGCCTTTGTACATTTTTCATTAAACACTTTTACGAATAAAGAATGGGGTTATGGAGATGAATCTCCGCAACTTTTTAATCCAACGAATTTAGATGTTCGTCAATGGGCGCGTATTGTAAAAGCTGCCGGAATGAAAGGAATTATTTTGGTTGCTAAACATCATGATGGATTTTGTTTGTGGCCATCGGCATATACAGAACGTTCTGTGAAAAATTCTCTATGGAAAAATGGTAAAGGTGATTTGGTTAAAGAATTAGCGGCAGCCTGCAAAGAGTACGGACTCAAACTCGGATTATATCTTTCGCCCTGGGACAGAAATCGTGCAGATTATGGCAAACCAGAATATGTTACTTATTTCAGAAATCAGTTAAAGGAATTATTGACCAATTACGGAGATGTTTTCGAAATGTGGTTTGACGGAGCCAATGGTGGAGACGGTTATTATGGTGGTGCCAATGAAACCCGAAAAATCAATACACTTGAATATTACAATTGGGATGAAACCTATAAGTTAATTTATAAAACAGCACCCAAAACACTCGTTTGGGGAGTTGGACCTTCAGAAGCCAGATGGATTGGAAATGAAGAAGGTCGTGCCGGAAAAACAAATTGGTCTCTTTTACGCCAAAAAGATGAGTTGGCTGGAAAAGTTCATTATACAGAATTCATGTCGGGTCACGAAGATGGCGAAAAATGGGTTCCGGGCGAAGCCGATGTTTCGATCAGACCGGGATGGTTTTATCATGCTGTTGAAGATGATAAAGTACGTTCGCTGGATGAAATGGTCGATATTTATTACGAATCGGTTGGTAGAAATGCAACTTTGCTATTAAATCTTCCGGTGGATAAAAGAGGTTTGGTTCATGAAAATGATGAAGCAAGATTGAAAGAATTAGTTTCGACTATAAAAGCTGATTTTAAAACAGAATTATTAGCCGGAACAAAAATTTCTGCGGATAATGTTAGAGGAAATAGCGCTGAATTTGCTGGGAAAAATGTAACTGACGGAAATAAAAATTCATATTGGGCAACAGATGACAACGTCAAAACGGCTTCTATAACTTTTGAATTCGATAAACCAACGGCTATAAACCGTGTGTTGCTTCAAGAATATATTGCACTTGGGCAACGTGTTAAAGCTTTTAATGTTGAGGTTGAAACCGATGGAATCTGGAAAATGGTTGCCAATGAAACCACTATTGGTTACAAAAGAATTCTGAGAATTGACAGAGTGATTGCATCAGCATTAAGAATTAATATTACCGATTCAAAAGCGGGTATTGTTATTTCGAATATTCAGGCATACAATGCACCTACTTTTGTGCGTATGCCGGAAATTCAAAGGGATAAAAATGGCGATATAACGATAAAATCTGAAGATGGAAATCCTGTTTATTATTCACTTGACGGAAAAAATCCAACAAAAAAAAGTACTTTATATAAAGGAGTGTTCAAATACAATAAAGCAGTTACAATAAAAGCGGTTGCAATTAACAGGGCTGAAAATGTAACTAGTGCTGTAAAAAGGGCAAAGTATGGCGCATCAAAAGAAAACTGGAAAATAATTACGGCTTCTAGCGGAGATTTGACTTTGGTAAACCGAATTATCGATGCAAATCCTGATACAGACTGGAGTTTTGGTAATGATGACAATAAACTTCCACAGGAAATAACAATCGATATGGGAAGTACTTTAAGCATAAACGGGTTTGCTTATGTGCCACAGCAAGTTGGTAATAATCTCAATTTGATTTCAAATTATGAGTTCTACACCAGTCTGGATAATGTAAAATGGACATTGCAGTCTGAAGGTGAATTTTCGAATATTAAAAACAACCCGATCGAGCAGATAAAAACATTTAAAAAAGGTAAGGCAAGATATATTCGTTTTGTAGCTAAGTCGGCAGTATCTAAGGGATCAACAGTTTCGATTGCAGAAATAAATGTAATTGAAACATTGTAAAACTGCTTTCGATTTGTGATCTTTTTTCTTAAAGTTTCGATTTGTGTTTTCTAGCGAAGTTTACATGTTATTAGTCGAATTTTTGATTATTTACATGTTCTAATATTTAATTTTATATCAAATAATTAGAACAATAGGCAAATGATTAAAGAAAGTATAAATTTCAAAGAAGCCGGAAAGTTCGAAGAAACCCGCTTCGAGAAAATTCATAATGTGATTTTCGATTCGTCTCAGGAAGCTTCGATTTTAGTCGCTCAGGAAATAGCCAATATCATTCAAAGAAAAGAAGAATTAAACGAGCCATGTATTTTAGGACTGGCCACAGGATCTTCACCCATAAAAGTATACGAGGAGCTGGTAAGACTTCATAAAGAAGAAGGTTTGAGTTTTGAAAACGTCGTAACTTTCAATTTAGATGAATATTATCCAATGGATAAAAATGATATTCAGAGTTACTGGTACTTTATGCATGAGCATCTTTTTAATCATGTTAATATTTTGCCTCAAAACATCAATATTCCTGACGGAAATATCAGTAATGAAGATTTACAGCAATATTGTATCGATTACGAAATGAAGATTAAATCCTACGGCGGATTAGATTTTCAGTTGTTGGGGATTGGAAGAACTGGGCATATCGGGTTTAATGAACCGGGATCTCATGTTAATTCAGCAACACGAAGCATTACACTGGATCATTTAACACGTCAGGATGCTGCGTCTTCCTTTTTAGGAGTTGATAATGTGCCCAGAAAAGCCATTACAATGGGAATTGGTACCGTAAAAAATGCCAAACGAATTGTACTTCTGGGATGGGGAATCAGCAAAGCAGAAATAATAAAGAAAACTATCGAAGGTGAAATTTCATCAAGAGTTCCGGCTACGTATTTGCAGCAGCACAACAATACAACATTTGTTTTAGATACCGAAGCGTCATCAGAATTAACGAGAGTAAAAACGCCATGGCTTGTAAAATCGGTAATCTGGACAGAAGAATTAAAACTGAAAGCAGTTGCGTGGTTAAGTGAATTAACCAAAAAACCTTTTCTGAAACTAACAGACAAAGATTATAACGATAACGGAATGTCGAGTGTTTTGGCTGAAGAAGGAACTGCTTATCATTTGAATATTAAAATGTTCAACAAAATGCAGCAAACCATCACAGGATGGCCGGGTGGAAAACCAAACGCTGATGACACCAACAGGCCGGAACGCGCCACTCCGGAAAGAAAAAGAATTATCATTTTTAGTCCGCATCCGGATGATGATGTGATTTCGATGGGAGGAACTTTTGACCGATTGGTAGAGCAGGGACATGATGTTCATATTGCGTATCAAACCTCAGGAAATATAGCCGTTTCGAACGAAGAAGCTTTAAAGTTTGCCGAAATTTCGATGGCATTAAATAAAAATTCTGAAGAAGCTGAAAATATCATACACTTTTTAAAGAATAAAAAAGCAAACGATATTGATTCATTAGAAGTAAGAAGATTAAAAGGATTGATTAGAAGAAGTGAATCCGTTGCGGCAACCAGATACTTAGGTGTACCCGATTCAAATGTTAACTTTTTGGATTTACCATTTTATGAAACCGGAACAGTTAAGAAAAATAATCTGGGAGAGCCTGATATACAAATCATGTGCGATATTATCGAAAGGATAAAACCACATCAGATTTATGCAGCTGGAGATTTGGCAGATCCACACGGAACGCACAAAGTATGTCTCGATAGTTTGTTTGAAGCCCTGAAACGATTAAAACATAAAAGTTTTATGGATGATTGCTGGGTTTGGTTATACAGAGGAGCTTGGCATGAATGGGAATCGTACCAAATCGAAATGGCGGTTCCAATGAGTCCGGATCAGGTGCTTAAAAAACGTCACGCTATTTTTTACCACCAGTCTCAAAAAGACGGGGTAATGTTTCAGGGTGATGACAGCCGCGAATTCTGGGTAAGAGTAGAAGACCGAAACCGATTGACGGCAGAAAAATATCATGCTTTAGGATTGGCAGACTATTCTGCGATCGAAGCATTTAAACGATATTTCTTTTAGAGAAGTTTCGTTTTAAAAACGTAATAAACTATTTCATGTGGTTTATTGGTTAGTTACCAGTTTTGAAAATGCAGCCGTGGTTGGCTGCATTTTTTTTGTTTTTTAATGGGGTTTAACCATAAAGGGCGCTAAGGTTTACGCAAAGTTCACAAAGTTTTTTTCTGAGTTTTTTGTCACCCTGACGAAGTCAAAGAGAGCAAGGTGCAGAGAAAATTATCTTGCTATTTTCTATAGGTTTAATAAAAAGTTCCAGAGGAACGATTGGTATTGTAGGGATGGATTTTAATCTGTCTTATAGATTTAAATCGAAGAATTTAAAATTCTTTGTTTCACATGATCGATATACGATCTGCCAATTACATATCGTAGACCTTCAATTTCGATGCTGTTTCCTTCAACGGCATCAATCTTATCAATGGCAATGGTGTAGGATCTGTGTATTCTTAAAAAATTTCTTTCCGGAAGCAAATCTGTAAAGTCAGATAAGGTGCTGTGAATAATATATTTACCGGTTAAGGTGTTTATTTTTAAATAATCTTTTAAGCTTTCGATAACCAGAATTTCATTAAAGAAAATCTTCTTCATTCTTTTCTTGTCGATTTTTACGAATATAAAAGGGCTGTCGGCATTGTTTTCCTGCGGAATGTTATTTTTATTTTCAAGTCTTTTACTAATCTTATTTAAGGTTTTCATTAATCTGGGAAACTCGATTGGTTTTACCAGATAATCTAAAACATCCAGTTCGTAAGTTTCGATTGCAAACTGACTATAAGCGCTTGTGATGATAAGTATTGGCGGATTTTCAAGGCTTTTTATAAAATTAATACCATCAAGGACAGGCATGTTAATATCCAGAAAAATAACATCAACCGCATTATTTTTTAGGAAATTTAAGCCTTCAATTGGATTGCTGAAAGTATTTATTACCTCAAAATTTTCAATTGGCTCTAAATAATTTTTAATAACATTAATCGCCAAAGGCTCATCGTCAATAATCAAACAATTTATTTTCATTTCTATAATCTTAGTTATTTGAGCGAAATAAGTTAGCAGGTAAATTTATATACGAAGAAAAGTCGTCTTAGGTTACTTTAATCACAAGTTTTACGACAAAAATATCTTTTTTATTTTTAAATGAAAGCTTATAGTCATTTTTATTATAACCTAATTCCAATCTTTTTTTTACATTCTCGATACCTATACCACTTGACTTGTTAAAATTGTCCTCATGTTGCGTAATTTCTGGCGTTGGATTAGAAATGGTGAAATGCAGATAATCGCCTTTTATCTTAAAGTTTATATTGATAACCACTTTACCAGTATTTTTGTTTACGCCATGTTTAAAAGCATTTTCAATAAAAGTTAATAATATAATAGGAGAAATCTCTTTGTCATGAATATCGCCGGATATAGACATATTGACCTCTAATCGATCATCATTTCGAATTCTCTCCAGATCAAGATAATTCTGGATGCAAAGTATTTCATTTTCCAGGGTCTGTCTTTTACTTCTTGTATCATAAAGCATATAGCGCATTAACTCAGAAAGTTTCAGAACAATTTTTGGCGTTTTGTTCGATTTTTCGACAGATAAAGAGTAAATATTATTGAGCGTATTAAAGAAAAAGTGTGGAGAAATTTGAGATTTTAAAAAAAGCAATTCTGTTTCTAATTGAGATTTCTCAAGATCTGTAACCCTTTTTTGTTCCTTTAAAAAATCTAATGTAATCTTAATAGCGGTTACAAAAGTAATTACATAAAGTTCGCCCATCATCATGTCTATAGTATAATTGAGAGTCAGTTTGTCAATAGTTTCAGGGCCTTCAGGCCAAACGTCATGTGTTATTAACAGGTATGTAAGGTTAAATTTTACGATAACCATTAAAAATAGAGAGGATAAAACAGCCAGTACATATAAAAGATACTTTTTTCTATAAACCAGATAAGGCATAAACACCAAAATATTCAGATAACACAAAGTCATGTGAATGGGAAACCCCAATAAGTTTGTTTTGAGCGAATAGAGGTAGTCATTAAAATAGCTTCCCCATCGAAATGTGTTAAATAAAAAGTAGGTAAGCCAAAAAAAGATGTGATAATGCAATGGTATGCGATAAAGTTTGCCGGAACTGAAATTCATAATACTGGTGTTTTTTGTGACTTTTTTTGGTGTTTATCTTAGTTAAACTGTCGTCCGTCTAAATTAGTTTTAATAAAATTCTAATTTATTTAAATTTAAAGTTAAATTAAGATTGTTTTATATGAAGAATTTTACCCTGCTGGGCTTATTGGTCATTTTGACTGCAAGTTGCAAAATAAATGTAAATAAAAATAGCGAGCAAAAAATACTTTTTGTTAATCATGTAGATCCTTTTATTGGTACAGGAGGTCACGGACATACTTATCCGGGAGCAACTGTTCCTTTTGGAATGCTTCAGGTAAGCCCTGATAACGGAATCTCAAGCTGGGACTGGTGTTCCGGATATCATTACTCAGATTCTATTGTAGCTGGTTTTAGTCATTTGCATTTAAGCGGAACCGGAATTGGAGACCTGGCAGATATTCTTTTCATGCCCACCAATAAAAAACTCGATTTAACAACAAAAACAACTTCACGCGATCAATTACCTTATAAATCAAAATATAGTCATGTTAACGAAAAAGCAACACCGGGCTCTTACCAAGTTTTTCTTGAAGATCCTAAAATCAATGTAGAATTAACTTCATCTCAACGCACAGCATTTCATAAATATACCTTTGCCAAAAATGACACACAATCTGTTGTTATCGACTTAGGATTTGCGATTAATTGGGATAAAGCACTAAAAACCGGAATTAAGATTGAAGACCAATACACTATAAGCGGATATCGCTATAGTACCGGCTGGGCAAAAAATCAAAAGGTTTTTTTTGTAGCTAAGTTTTCAAAACCTATTGCAGAATCGGTTTTAATTGCTGATAAACAAATTATTAATGCCAGAAAAGCCGACGCAGAAAATACATCGGCGCAATTATTTTTTGATCCGAAAAAATCAGATCAGTTATTTGTTAAAGTCGCTTTATCTTCGGTAAGTGTGGCTAATGCCAAAGACAATCTCGACGATGAAAAATCAACTTTTGATACCACAAAATCGAAAGCAGTTACTATATGGAATACTGCTTTAAGCAAAATTGAAGTTGAAACCCCAACAGATTCATTAAAGACCATTTTCTATACCGCGATGTTCCACGCCCAAGTTGCCCCTGTAACCTATAGTGATAAAAACGGTCAGTTTAGAAAAGAGGATGATCAAATTGCTACTGCAAAAGATTATACCGCTTACTCGACCTTATCACTATGGGATACTTTTAGAGCCGAAAATCCATTACTGACTTTATTGGCTCCGGATAAAACTTCAGAGATGGTAAACTCTATGTTAGCCTATTACGATACAAAAAAAATATTACCGGTCTGGACGCTGTATGCCAATGAAACCAACACCATGACTGGGTATCATTCTATTCCTGTAATTGCAGATGCTTATTTAAAAGGAATTAAAGGTTTTGATGCCGAAAAAGCTTATCAAGCCATGAAAACCACCATGATGAAGGACGAACGCGGATTGAATTTCTATAAAAAATACGGTTACATTCCTTATAACTTACTTGACGAATCGGTTACGATTACTTTAGAATATGCCTATGACGATTGGTGCGTGGCGCAGATGGCAAAAGCTCTGGGTAAAAACGAAGATTATCAGTTTTTCCTGAACCGTTCCAAAGCCTATCAATATTTATTTGATCCGAAAACAGGATTCATGAGAGGAAAATCTGAAGATGGAAAATCCTGGAACGAACCTTTCGATCCCAAACATTCCAACCACAGAGAACATACAGATTATACCGAAGGAAATGCCTGGCAACACAGTTGGTTTGTACCTCAAAATGTAGAAGATTTTATTTCGTTGCACGGAGGTAATGAAATTTTCGTAAAACGTTTAGAACAGTTATTTACAGAAAGTTCAGAAATTACAGGAAGCAATGTTTCGGCAGATATTTCAGGTTTAATTGGTCAATATGCACACGGAAACGAGCCAAGTCATCATATCGCTTATATGTTCAATCGTGCAGGACAACCCTGGAGAACACAATATTGGGTACGTCATATTTTAGATAGCCAGTATAATACAACTCCAAATGGTTTAAGTGGAAACGAAGACTGTGGGCAAATGTCGGCCTGGTATGTCTTTAGTTCCATGGGGTTATACCCAATGAATCCGGCTTCCGGTGAATATGAAATAGGAAGTCCGATTTTCGAAAAAGCAAAAATCAATCTTGAAGGCGGAAAATCTTTTGTCATCGAAGCTGAAAACGTTTCAGACAAAAACTTTTATATCCAGTCGGCAACACTCAACGGTGTTCCATTCAATAAAACAGCTATTACACATCAGCAAATATTGCAAGGCGGAACGTTGCATTTTGTAATGGGATCCCAACCCAACAAAAACTGGGGAATAAAACGATAACCAACCACATAACTAACTAATAAATAAACATAAATTAATGGATATAATTGACGTATCAATCATCGTAGCCTATATTCTGCTCTCGGTAGGAATAGGAATTTGGATTTCAAGAAAAGCATCAAAAGGACTGGACGATTATTTCCTTGGCGGAAAAACAATCAAATGGTATTTTCTAGGTCTAAGCAACGGATCAGGAATGTTTGATGTTTCAGGAACTTCCTGGATGATTGGCGTACTATTTTTATATGGCGTAAAAAGTTTCATGTTTATGTGGCTCTGGCCAATCTGGAATCAGATTTTTGTAATGATGTTCCTCGCTGTCTGGATCAGAAAATCAAAAGTAATGACCGGTTCTGAATGGATTTTAACCCGTTTTGGAAGCGACAGAGCCGGAAAAGCATCTCATATCATTGTAGCTGTTTTTGCTATCATTTCGACCATTGGTTTTATCGCCTACTTTTTTGAAGGAATCGGAAAATTTGTTACCATTATTCTGCCTTGGGATTTAACGCTTCATTATGGCGATTTAATTGTACTGACTTCTGAGCGTTCTTATGCTTTGATCATTATATTTCTTACTACAGTTTACACCGTAAAAGGCGGAATGTTTTCTGTAGTAGCCACAGAAGTGGTACAATATTTAATTATGATTACCGCTGGTGTCCTGATTGCCGGTTATGCATTTATCAATTACACCGATATTCAGATTAATTCGGTTATTACCGAAGAATGGAAAAATGTTTTCTTCGGATGGCAGTTTGAAACACAATGGAGTGATAAATTTCAAACCTTCAATAATTTAATAGATTCAGAAGGGTACAAAATGTTTGGTGCTTTTATTGGGATGACCTTGTTTAAAGGTTTCTTTGCCAGTGTTGCCGGACCAACACCAAGTTACGATTTGCAAAGAATACTTTCTACCAAATCCGTAAAAGAAGCAGCGTATATGAGCGGTTTTACCAACTTGATTTTGTTCATTCCGAGATACTTATTAATTACCGGAATTGTGGTCATTGCTTTGGTAAACTTAGCTCCCGAATTAAATGCCAATACAGGTTTAACCGGATCCGATTTAGAATTGTTAATGCCAAAAGTGGTTAATTTATACATTCCTGTTGGAATCAAAGGAATTCTTTTAGCAGGTTTATTAGCCGCTTTCATGTCAGGATTTTCAGCATTTGTAAATGCAGGGCCGGCTTATATTGTTAACGATATTTATAAAAAATATTTCAAGCCGGTTGCTTCAAATGCTCATTATATTAAGGTAAGTCAGATTTCTTCTTTTCTGGTAGTAGGGTTAGGCGTTTTTATGGGATTTTTTGCAGACTCCATCAATTCTTTAACTTTATGGATTACAAGTGCTTTGTACGGAGGTTATGTCGCAGCCAATTTCTTAAAATGGATTTGGTGGCGTTTTAATGGCTGGGGTTATTTCTGGGGAATGTTTGCCGGATTGGTTGTAGCTTCTTTGCAATTTGCTTTGGGTCAGGCCAAAGGAAGCTTATCTGAAGGGTCATTTTTATACGATTTAGCACAAGTACAGGCGATTTATTTGTTTCCATTAATATTTGGTTTCTCGATTTTGGGTTGTCTTTTAGGAACGTTTCTAAGTAAACCAACCGATATCGAAGTGCTAAAATCTTTTTACACCAATGTAAGACCCTGGGGCTGGTGGAAACCGGTTTACAAATTATTAAGAGCAGAAGATCAGACTTTTGAAAAAAATAATGATTTCTGGAAAGATATGCTAAACTGCGCTATCGGGATTGTGTGGCAGTCGAGTATGATTTTGCTTCCGATATTCTTTATTATCAGAGATTATCCAAAAGCAATTACAGCATTACTCGTATTTTTGGCTACCACAACAATATTAAAATTTACCTGGTTAGATAAAGTTCGAAAAATAGAAGATTAGATAAAGAAATAGTCAGCTAAGGATTACACACGTAACTCGACAAAGATTGCAGAACTTCTAGTATGATCCTTTGTTCCTTAGGATGACAGAATTGAGAAATATTTTAAACACAAAGAAACATAGGTCGCAATGTGTATAAAATAAGCATACAAAAGGAACAAGTTTCCACACATAACACAATGTGTATTGATGCAAGTGAAACGCCTTTACAAGCTATCAAAGCTATGTTTCTATGTGTTAAAAAAAACAAAGCTTTAGAAAAAAACAATAAACAAAAAACAATAAAAATGAGCACTATTCCCTGGCAAGAAAGACCCGAAAACAGTAACGACGTAATGTGGAGATATTCTGAAAATCCAATTATCGACAGATATGCAATTCCTTCATCAAACAGTGTTTTTAACAGTGCTGTTGTTCCTTTTGGAGATGGCTTTGCAGGTGTTTTCAGATGTGATAACAAAGCGGTTCAAATGAATATTTTTGCCGGATTTAGTAAAAACGGAATCGATTGGGAGATCAACCACGAACCCATCGTAATGCAGGCTGGAAATACAGACATGATCGAATCGGCTTATAAGTACGATCCACGTGTAGTTTTCATCGAAGACCGTTACTGGATTACCTGGTGTAACGGTTACAACGGACCAACAATAGGTATTGGATATACCTTTGACTTTAAAGAATTTTTTCAATGCGAAAATGCCTATTTGCCTTTCAACAGAAACGGTGTTTTATTTCCGCAAAAAATAAACGGAAAATATGCCATGTTAAGCCGTCCAAGTGATAACGGACATACCCCTTTTGGAGATATCTGGATCAGTTACAGTCCGGATATGAAATATTGGGGAGAACACCGTTTGGTTATGAAACCAACTCCTTTTGAAGACAGTGCCTGGCAATGTACTAAAATTGGAGCAGGACCAATCCCTATTTTAACAAACGAAGGCTGGCTGATGATTTACCACGGCGTGATCAATACCTGCAACGGTTTTAGATATGCAATGGGAGCAGCACTTCTTGAAGTTGACGCACCAGATAAAGTAAAATACAGAACACAGCCTTATTTATTAGGTCCGGCAGAACTTTATGAGCAAGTGGGCGATGTACCAAATGTAGTTTTTCCGTGTGCAGCTTTACATGATATAAAAGAAGACAAACTCGCCGTATATTATGGTGCAGCAGATACGGTTGTAGCGATCGCATTTGGTAAATTAAGCGAGGTAATCCAGTTTACAAAAGATAACAGTTTATAAAAAAACATGCGTTTAAAATTTCAATGGTTAACAGTTTTTATAGGTTTTCTTTCGGTTACAGCTTTTTCGCAACCGAAGAAAAATACCATTATTCCTAAAACCTATGTGGCTGCAAAAACAGCAACTCCAATCGTTATCGATGGTGACGAAACAGATGCTGGCTGGAATAAAGCAGATTGGACAGATCTTTTTGAGGATATCGAGAATGGTATAAAACCCAAGTATGCTACAAAAGTAAAAATGCTCTGGGATGAAACCAATTTCTATATTGTAGCAAAAATGGAAGAACCACACGTTTGGGCAAATTTAAAACAACGCGATACTATTATATTTTATAATAATGATTTTGAAGTTTTTATAGATCCCGATAGCGACACTTTTAACTATTATGAATTAGAAATAAACGCCTTAAATACCGCTTGGGATTTATTTTTATCAAAACCATACCGCGAAAATGATAATGTTGTTTTAAATGACTGGAATATTCCGGGACTTAAATCAGCCGTTAAAATTCAAGGAACTCTAAATAATCCCAACGATATTGATCAGGGGTGGACTTTAGAAATGGCAATTCCGTGGGCAGCTTACAGGACCTCATATTTCGATCAAAATGTACCTGCAGATAAATTCTGGCGGGTTAATTTTTCAAGAGTTAACTGGCAACATTCACTTGTTGATAGTAAATACGAACGGAAAAAAGATTCTGACGGAAAATTTTTGCCCGAGTACAATTGGGTCTGGTCGCCAATGGGTGTCATCAATATGCATGAACCGGAAAAATGGGGCTATGTTTATTTTTCTTCAAAAGAAGGAAAAGATAACTTTACCATTCCTCAGGATGAAAAAGTAAAATGGGAACTTTATAATTTGTACAGAGCTCAAAAAGAATATTATCAGAAAAATAAAGTCTGGGCAAAATCGATTGTCAGCCTTACGAAAGAAACAATCAGCGTTGATCATAAAATCTTAAAACCGGTCGTAGAAAATCACGCATCCGGATTTAATATTGCGGTAAAAAGCCCATTTTCTAATCAAACTTTTATAATCAGGCAGGATGGCAAAATAATACAAAAATAAACCACTATGAAACTACCAAAACTATTACTTTTTATCTTGGCACTAACCATTTTTTCCTGTGCCAAAAAAGAAGAACAAACCACTTTTAAATTTGGAGTCTGGACTACCGCAGACGCCAAAAAATCAGATACTGATTATTCAAAAGAATTTAAAAAATATAAAGATGGGGGAATCGATGAGGTATTAATCAATACCACAACAGATCCAAAACTCTTAAAAAGATTAGTGCCTCTTGCTACCAAAGAAGGCTTAAAAGTGCACGCCTGGATTATGGCCATGAACAGACCCGGAGATTCTTTGGCATTACAACATCCGGATTGGTATATGGTAAGCAAAGAAGGAAAATCCTGTTTTGATAATCGCCCTTATGTAGATTATTACCAATGGTTATGTCCTACCAGAAAAGAATCAAGAGAACACGTTTTACATTTAGTAGAAGAATTAGCAAAAGTTGACGGAATCGAAAGTGTTCACTTAGATTATATTCGTTTTCCGGACATCTTTTTACCGATCAGTTTATTGCCAAAATACAACTTAGTTCAGGATGTAGAATTACCTCAGTTTGATTTCTGTTATTGTGACGAATGTATCAAAGCCTTCGAAAAAATACATCACAAAAATCCAAAAGAAAGCCATAACACTTCTATCGATATGGAGTGGAAAAACTTCAGATTAAATGCCATACAAGCGGTTGTAAATGATGCTTATGCAATTGCTCACAAGCATAACAAAAAATTAACTGCTGCAGTGTTTCCTTATCCCGAAATGGCAGATCACATGGTACGCCAGCGTTGGGACAAATGGAATATCGACGAAGTATATCCTATGATTTACCATAGTTTTTATAATGAAGAAATTGACTGGGTTGGATACGCCACAAAACAAGGTGTTGCCGATTTAGAAGACAAGAAAACGAAAATCAATACAGGAATTTATATTCCGGGATTAAAAAATGATAAGGAACTTAAAGAAGCGATTTTACTGGCAAAAGAAAACGGGGCAGTTGGTGTTTCTTTTTTCGATGGAAATGCATTGACAGAAAGTAATCTGAAAACAATCGCTGCAACAAAAGCAGGTTTAAAATAATATGTTTAGAATATCATTTAAAATAAACAGCAAACAGGCTTTGAAAGTTTTTAAAGTTTAAGATTTTTACAAAGACCGGATTATATTTAATTTTAAACACATAGAGACATAAGTTCTTTCTTTATGTTTGGAAAAAAGAATATAAAAAAAACTAATTTCTAACATAAAGGCTATGTATATTTAAATAAGTGAAACGCCTTTTTTGAGTTTTAAAAATCTATGTTTCTATGTGTTTAAAAAAGACACATAAAGAATAAAAAAACAAAGAATGAACAAAATAATATCCATAGTATCATTACTAATTACTTCAATAGTAACGGTTAATGCGCAGGAAAAAGTTCCGTTTTGGCAGAATGAAAAAATCAACGAAGAGCATCGTGAACCCATGCATGCGGCTTATTATGTTTTCGAAAATGAAGCTTTAGCCGCTAAAAACGAATGGAGACAATCTAAAAATTACTTAGATATCAACGGAGCCTGGAAATTTAAATATGTAGACAGTCCAAATGATCTTCCTAAAGATTTTGAGAAAACAAATTTTAATGATAAAAGCTGGGATAATTTTAAAATTCCCGCAAGCTGGGATGTAAACGGTTACGGATATCCGGTTTATGTAAATACAACTTATGATTTTGATTATTTAATGACGCCAAATCCGCCGTTTGTTCCCACAAAATACAACCCGACGGGAGTTTACAGAAGAGAAATTACAATTGATAAATCGTGGGAAGGAAAAGACATTTTTTTGCACATAGGAACTGCAAAATCAAATCTTACCGTTTGGGTAAACGGCCTTTATGTAGGGTATGGTGAAGACGGAAAATTGCCATCAGAGTTTAACCTGAACAAATATGTAAAAACCGGTAAAAATACCATCGTTTTACAAGTCATGAAATGGAATGACGGTTCGTATTTAGAATGTCAGGATATGTGGAGAATGAGCGGAATTACCCGAGATTCTTACTTAGTTGCACGCAATAAAGCTCATTTAAAAGATTATGAAATCATTCCGGATCTGGATGCCAATTATGTAAACGGAAGCTTGAAAATCTTCACTCAGTTTTCTGATTTAGATAAAAAAGACAATTATACTTTAGATGTTCAGCTAAAAGATGGAGATAAAATTATAGCTTCAAAAGTAATTTCCGCTTTAAGCGAAAAACAAAACTTTGATTTTGCGGTAAACAATCCGAAGAAATGGAGTGACGAAATTCCGAATTTATACCAAATCAATTTTCTTTTGAAAGATAAAAAAGGAAATATAGTTGAGGTGATTCATCAGAATGTTGGCTTTAGAAAAGTAGAAATAAAAGGCGGGCAGCTTTTAGTAAACGGAAAAGCGATTTATATAAAAGGCGTAAACCGTCATGAAGTTGATCCGGTTACAGGACAAACCATTTCGAGAGAACGTATGGAACAGGATATTAAATTGATGAAAGAATTTAATATTAATGCAGTAAGAATGTCGCATTATCCAAACGATGAATATTTCTACGAATTATGCGATAAATACGGGATTTATGTAGTGGATGAAGCCAACATAGAATCGCACGGAATGGGATACGATATTACCAAAACCCTGGGCAATAAACCAGATTGGGAGCTGGCGCATTTGCAGCGTATGCAGCGTATGGTTGAAAGAGATAAAAATCATGCCTCGATTATTATCTGGAGTATGGGCAACGAAGCCGGAAATGGTTATAATTTTTACAGAGGGTATTTGTGGATTAAAAACCGCGATAAATCACGACCAATTCAGTACGAAAGAGCCACTGCAGGAGCCTGGGACGGAAAAGATTTAAAGTTTGAATGGGATTCCGATATTATCGACCCAATGTACAGTTCACCAAATAAAATGGAAGAATATATTCTGGCAAACCCAAATCCGTCAAGACCTTACATTCAGTGCGAATATGCACATGCAATGGGAAATTCGATGGGAAATTTCAAAGATTATTGGGATGTAATTCGCAAATATCCCAACTTTCAGGGCGGATTTATCTGGGATATGATCGATCAGTCGGTTTATAAAAAACTGGACAATGGCACTACGATTTTAGCATACGGAGGAGATTTTGGACCAAAAGATGTAAAAAGCGATAATAACTTTGTTAATAACGGTGTATTTACGGTAGACAGAAAACCAAATCCGCATGCTTTAGAAATGCGAAATGTATATCAAAACATTCTCACGTCGTGGGAAAATAAAGAAACAGCAACGATTAAAGTATACAATGAATTTTCGTTTAAAGATTTAAGTAATGTGACTTTACATTGGACATTAATTTTAGATGGAGTTAAAGATGCAACAGGTGTTATCGATTATTTGGCAATTGATCCAAAACAATCTAAAACCTATACATTACCCACTAAATTAGGCGATAAAAAATTTCAGGAAGCTTTTATAAACATAAGTTATCAGTTAAAACAAGACGAGCCTTTTTTACCCAAAGGTTTCGAAATCGCAACAGAACAGCTGGCATACCAAGGAAACTGGAAGAATGATGTGAAAATTGAAGGTTCAGGTAAAATTACAGTACAGAAAAATGCCAATAGCACCGTTTTCAGAAGTGATAAAATGGAGATTGTTTTCGACAGAAAAACCGGATTTATCAGCGGTTATTCATTCAATAACTTACCCATTATAAAAGACGGATATCAATTGCGTCCTAATTTTTGGAGAGCGCCAAACGACAATGATTTTGGGGCTAATTTTCAGATAAACCTAAAAGCCTGGAAAGATGCTACAGAAAATCCAACTTTGGTAAACTGGACATTTTCTACAACAAAAGACAATAAAATTCTGGTAAAAGCAACGTACAATTTAGCAGCTGTTTCTTCGGCTTTAGAATTGAATTATGAGTTAAACAGTAACGGAGAATTAGCCGTAAAAGAAGTTTTAAATATAGATAAAACCAAAGAACAGCCTATTTTGCCAAGATTTGGTATGGAAGTAATTGTTCCGAAAGATTTTAGTAATATAACCTATTACGGAAGAGGTCCACACGAAAATTACATCGACAGAAATTACAGTTCTAAAGTTGGATTGTATGCACAAACTGTTTCTGAGCAATATTATCCGTATATCCGTCCGCAGGAAACAGGAAATAAAACGGATGTTCGCTTTTTGGAATTATCAGGCGATAAATTGAAATTAACCGTAACATCTGAAGAATTATTGGCCATAACCGCTTTACATTTTTTAAATGAAGATTTAGATGACGGATTGCAAAAAGACCAAAGGCACGCCGCCGAATTGAAAGAAAGAGATCTGACCAGTTTAAAAATTGATTACAAACAAATGGGGGTAGGCGGAATTGACAGCTGGCAAGCATGGCCAATGGAAAAATACCTGTTGAGAGACAAAAATTATCAGTATCAATTTAAAATATCACCTTCTTTAAAATAATAATTATGAGATCATTAAAGCCTGTTTTAGTCTTAATCTTCATAGCTGTTTTAAGTTCGGGTTATAGTCAGAAAGTGTATACAGAGAAAGACATTCAGATTATCCCGAAACCGAATCAGTTAGCAGTTCTGCCGGGAACTTTTGAGTTTTCAAAAAATACCGTTTTTGTTGCCAATACAGATTTTCAAAAAGATATTTCGAATGCTTTAATTAGCAAATTTGGAGCAGCTGCAGGATGGCGTCCGGTTTTGGGAGCAAAAGCACCACAAAGTAATTTTATTCAGTTTAAAGTTGATCAGAATCTCCATAAAGAAGCTTACAAATTAGAAGTAAACAATAATAACATTACGATTACAGCAAAAGGAAATGCCGGTTTTATCTACGGATTAGAAACCATTAGACAATTGCTTCCGGTTGCTATAGAAAGCAAACATGCTATTGCAGGTGAAAAATGGCAGATTCCGAACGTTACGATTACTGACGAACCCCGTTTTCAATGGAGAGGTTTAATGCTCGATTTGTCACGTCATTTTTTTGATAAAAATTATATACTGGCTACCATTGACCGTTTGGCTATGCATAAAATGAACGTTTTGCATTTGCATTTGGTGGATGATCAGGGCTGGAGAATTGAAATTAAAAAATACCCGAAATTAACAGAAGTAGGTGCTTGGAGAGTCGATCAGGAAAATGTTTCATGGAATGCAAGACTAACCACAAATCCAAATGAAAAAGGAACCTACGGTGGATTTTTAACGCAGGAAGAATTAAAAGAAATTGTAAAATACGCCGCAGCAAAAAATATCGAAGTAATTCCGGAAATCGAAATGCCTGCGCACGTAAGCAGTGCGATCGCATCTTATCCGGAATTGTCTTGTTTTGATCAGCGTATTGGAGTTCCGTCTGGCGGAGTCTGGCCTCTTACGGATATTTATTGTGCCGGAAAAGAAACCACGTTTGAGTTTTTAGAAAATGTACTGGACGAAGTAATGGCTATTTTTCCGTCAAAATATATTCACATTGGTGGAGATGAAGCCACGAAAACTAATTGGATAAAGTGTCCGCATTGTCAAAAAAGAATCAAAGAACAAAGATTAAAAAATACAGATGAATTACAGAGTTATTTTGTAAAACGAATTGAAAAATACATCAACTCCAAAGGTAAAAAAGTAATTGGCTGGGATGAAATATTAGAAGGGGGATTAGCTCCAGAAGCAACGGTGATGAGCTGGAGAGGAACAAAAGGTGGCATTGAAGCGGCAGACCAGGGACATGATGTAATTATGACTCCTGAATCGCATTGTTATTTTAATTTCTATCAGGGACCACAAAACGAAGAACCTTTAGCTTTTGACGGTTATACGCCATTAAGCAAAGTGTACGAGTTTGATCCGGTTGTACCATCAATGTCGCTTATTGAAGCGAACCATGTTTTGGGCGGACAGGCAAATTTATGGGCAGAATATCTTTCGGGACCAAGGGATTCAGAATACATGATTTTTCCAAGACTGGCAGCTTTGTCTGAAGTTTTATGGAGCTCAAAAGAAAACAAAAACTGGAATGATTTCACAACGCGATTGATGCCCATGTTAAAGCGTTATGAGTATTTGGGAATCGATTATGCTAAAAGTGCTTATTTGGTAACAGTTTCTTCAAGCGCAGATCTGGTTAAAAAGCAAATCAATTTGTCTTTAAAAAATGAATTTCCAAATCCGGATATTCGATATGTTTTGGGCAATAAAAATATGGATCAGAATGCTGTAAGATATACAAATCCAATTCAGGTTAACGAAACAACAGTTTTAAAAGCTTCTTTGTTTCAAAATGATAAGCCCGTTGGAAAAACTTTTACCGATACGATTATATTCCATAAAGCCGTAGCGCATAAGATAAAATATTTAACGCCTTATAATGATAATTACAAAGGCGATGGACCTTTTACTTTGGTCAATACCATTCGCGGATCTAAAAATTTCCATGATGGGCAATGGCAGGCCTGGCTAGTCAATGATATGGAAGTAGTTATTGATCTTGAAAAGCCGGAAAGCGTTCAGCAGGTAACGATTGGAACTTTAGAAAGTCAGGGGTCTGGTGTATTTTTTCCAATTCAGATAAAAGTTCTGGTATCAAACGATGGTATTCAGTATAAAGAAGTTGGTAAAGTTTCGCGTCCGTATGCAGCAAATGTGACTTCGGAATTGAAAGATTTTAAAATCAATTTTGAAAAAACAAATGCGAGATTTATTAAAGTAATCGGATCCAACCTGAAGAAAAGCCCTAAGGGAGAATCGTCGTGGCTGTTTGTAGATGAAATTTTAGTGGATTAAGAGTACCGTAAGAATATAATAGAAATTAGTTTTTCCCACATTGTTGTGTGTTTTCATATAAGTGAAATGTCTTTATAAATTATGAAAACTGTGTTTCAATGTGTAAAAAATAGCTAACAAAAAACAAAACCATAAAATAGAATAAAGATGAAAAGAGGAATATTCATAATTGCAATATTATTTTCAGTCCAACTGTTTTCGCAGGCCATTTATGAAGATGAGCGCTATGTACCGGAAACAGATCCGTTAGTGTTGAAAAATTTAGAGCAATGGCAAGGCAAAAAGTTTGGATTGTTAATGCACTGGGGGACTTACAGCCAATGGGGAATTGTAGAATCCTGGTCTATTTGTCCGGAAGATTATGGATGGTGCGAACGTAAAAAAGGAAGTAATCCCGGTAATTATAACGAATATGTAAAAGAGTACGAAGGATTAAAAAAAACATTTAACCCAACCAAATTTGATCCTGTAAAGTGGGCAAAAGCAGCTAAAGCAGCCGGAATGAAATACATGGTTTTTACCACCAAACATCATGACGGATTTAATATGTACGATACCAAATATTCTGATTATAAAGTAACAGATCCAGCTTGTCCGTTTAGTACAAATCCAAAAGCCGATATTTTAAAAGAAGTTTTTAATGCTTTCAGAGCCGAAAATATTTCCACCGGAGCGTATTTTTCTAAACCAGACTGGCATAACGAAAACTACTGGGATCCTTATTTTCCTCCTTTCGACAGAAACGTAAACTATGACCCGACATTATATCCTGAAAAATGGCAGAAATATGTTGATTTTACACACAATCAGATTTTAGAAATTCTTACCAATTACGGTAAAGTTGATATTTTATGGCTAGACGGAGGATGGGTTAGAAAAAGAGACCAGCAAAACATCAAAGAAAACTACGAAGAGAAATTTGCAGAAAACGAATCTAAAAACGGTTTCATCAAACACAGAATAGTAGAACAAGATCCTAAAATGGACGAATTGGTTATAAAAGCACGTCAAAAACAACCAGGATTAATTGTTGTAGACAGAGCAGTTCACGGTAAAAATCAAAACTATTTAACTCCTGAAAACAGAGTTCCTGAGAAAACCTTGCCTTACCCTTGGGAATCTTGTATTACCTCTGGCGGTGGCTGGTCTTATACTCCGGATGCTACGTATTTAACAGGAAGACAGGGAATTCACATGTTGATTGATGTAGTAGCAAAAGGCGGAAACCTGTTGTTGAATGTTGCGCCAAGTCCTGAAGGAGAATGGCAAAAAGGAGCATACGATTTATTGGCAGCTTACGCAGACTGGATGAAAGTAAACAGCACAGCAATTTACGATACAAAACCAATCGAGCCATTTAAGGAAGGTAATATTTGCTTTACACAAAATAAAGCCGGAAATGTATTTGCCTTTTATTTGGCAAAAGACGGAGAAGATAAAATTCCGACAGAAGTTACCGTGAAATCTATCAGTCCTAAAAAAGGAGCAAAAATTACGATGTTAGGTTCTAAAACTTCTCTTAAATGGACAAAAGAAGGAAATGGATTTAAAGTGGTAATTCCGGAAAACTTAAGAAATAATTTACCGGCAAAAGAAGCCTGGACTTTAAAAATTGAAGCTATTAACAGATAAGAATATGTTTTCAATATCCAAAATAATATCAAAAACAGCATGTAGCTTTTACATGCTGTTTTTTAGCATTGCAATTTTTGCACAAAAACCGGTTGATTTTGTCAACCCATTTATCGGAACTTCTAACTTCGGAGCTGCTTTTCCGGGACCTATCGCCCCAAGAGGAATGGCAAGTATAAGTCCGTTTAATGTTGCAGGACCACAAAACCGCCCGTTAGAAAAAGACAGTCAATGGCTGTCGAATCCTTACGTAAACGAAAATACTTTTTTAACCGGATTTAGTCAGGTAAATTTAAGCGGAGTGGGTTGTCCTGATTTGGGTGTTATTTTACTAATGCCAACAACTGGAGAAGTAGAGACCGATTATTTAAAATACGGATCGGCCTATTCTAATGAAGTAGCAAAAGCGGCATACTACAGCGTAAATCTTAATAAATACAAAGTTAAAGGAGAATTTACAGCTTCAAAAAGAGTAGGCGTGAGCCGGTTTACTTTCCCAAAAGGAAAATCGAACATTTTATTAAACCTCGGATTAGGATTAACCAATGAAGAAGGCGCAATGATCAAAGTCGTTTCGGCTTCTGAAATTGAAGGAATGCGCTCTGTTGGTTCATTTTGTTATAACAGTCCCGAAGATGCTTATCCGGTTTATTTTGTGGCTAAATTTTCGAAACCTGCGCATAATTTTGGAGTGTGGAAAAAACCTGCTAAATACAACGGTGTCGAAGCACAATGGATGGGATACAACGGCAAAACCAGAATAATGGAAAACACCATTAAAACCGTTGTTGGAGATAGTATTGGCAGTTATTTTACCTATAAATTCGACAAAGAAGAAACCGTTGAAGTAAAAATTGGAATTTCGTATGTAAGCATCGAAAATGCCCGCGAAAACTTAGAAAAAGAAACCGGAAACAAATCTTTTGATACCGTTTATGAAGAAACCTATAATGAATGGAACGAAGAACTTTCGAAGATTTTAGTTGAAGGCGGTTCAGAAGATGATAAAACGATTTTTTATACGGCTTTGTATCATACTTTAATTCATCCCAATACTTTAAATGACATTAACGGAGAATATCCAAAAATTAAAAGAACTAAGATTGGTAAAACCGAAGGTACACGTTACACCGTATTTTCTTTATGGGATACTTATCGAAACATGCATCCGTTAACGTCATTAGTTTATCCTAAGCAACAATCTGATATGATCAAAAGCATGTTGGAAATGTATGATGAAAACGGCTGGTTACCCAAATGGGAATTAAATTCAACAGAAACCTTTACCATGGTAGGAGATCCGGCAAGTATAGTGATAGTCGACGCCTGCTTAAAGGGAATTCAGGATTTTGATTTTTACAAAGCATATTATGCCATGTTAAAAGGTGCAGATCAAATCGAAAATAATCCGTTGCGTCCGGGACTTAAAGAATATATCGAAAAAGGATATTTATCAACTAATTATGCTGGTCCCGTTTCTACAACACAGGAATATAATACCTCAGATTATGCGATTTCACTTTTAGCGAAAGCTTTGGGTAAAAAAGAAGATTATAAGCGTTTTACGAAACGTTCACTTTCCTACCGAAAATTGTATGACAAAGATTTAAAATTGCTTCGGCCAAGAACTGCTAACGGAAAATGGTACGAACCTTTTGACCCTGAAGCAGGAGCTAATTTTCAGACAAATGTAGGTTTTATCGAGGGCAATGCCTGGCAATATGCTTTTATGGTGCCGCATGATATGAGAGGATTGATAAAATTAATGGGCGGCGATAAAGCTTTCTCTGATCAATTGCAAAAAGTTTTTGATCTGAAACAATTTGATATGGCAAATGAGCCAGATATTGCTTATCCCTATTTATTCAATTATATAAAAGGAGAAGAATGGAAAAGTCAGGAAATGGTTAAAAAACTGGTAAACGAATATTTCCAGAACAAACCCAAAGGCTTACCAGGAAATGATGATACCGGAACAATGTCGGCCTGGTTGGTTTATTCCATGATGGGGATTTATCCTATATCTCCCGGCGACCCAATTTATACGATTACAACACCAATGTTTCATAGAGTGACGATCAAATTAGATCCGGCATATTATAAAAAAGAAAGCATTGTAATTGAAAGGCAAGAGAATAATGAGGGAAAAATCAATTCGATTGAGATAAACGGAAAACCACTGAATAGCTTTTTTATTTCGCACGAAGATTTTGTGAATGGAACAAAGCTAAAAGTGATTCAAAATTAAAACACATACAATTATGTTACAACTCAAAATCAAAAAGGCAGCCATTATTTTTGTAATGGCTGCAGGTTTTTTCAGCCCGGTTAGTGCTCAGAAAAAATATCCGTATCAGGATGCAAAACTACCTGTTGAAGACAGAGTAAAAGATTTATTAAATCGAATGAGTCTCGAAGAAAAGGTGCGCCAGATGGATATGTACAAGGGCGAATTCTTTAAAGAAAAAGAAGATTTTTCGAAATCAAAATCTGATGCTAAAATTGGAAATCTGGGTATTGGTGCAATCCATGACATTTATCCGCGTTCAGCAAAAATGATTAATGATCTTCAAAATGAGATTATTAAAAAGAACAAATGGGGAATTCCGGCACTTATTATGTGCGAGATGCTTCATGGTTATTTAGATGATGGAAGTACAGCTTTCCCCATGAACATTGGTTTAGGAGCAACCTGGGATACAGCTTTAATGGGCAAAGTTGGAGGTGTAATTGGTACCGAAGCCAGAGCACATGGAGTTCATTTTGGTTTAGGTCCAAATCTAGACATTGGCCGTGAACCGCGTTGGGGAAGAGTTGCTGAAACATTTGGTGAAGATGTGTATTTGGTTGGCGAAATGGGAACCGCAATGATTAAAGGAATGCAGGGCGATGATTTAAGATCTGATCGTTCAATCATTGCTGAACCTAAGCACTTTGCTGTTCACGGTATTCCGGAAGGCGGAGCAAATTCTTCTCCCGTTTTAATTGGAGAACGTGCGGCACGCCAGGATTTTTTACCATCATTTGAAAAAGCATTCCGAAAAGGCGGCGCACTAGGAACCATGTGTGCATATTCTGAATTGGACGGGATTCCTTGTGCAGCTAATCATTGGTTGTTGACAGATGTTTTGAGAAAAGAATGGGGTTTTAAAGGAATTGTTGTTTCAGATTTAGGTGCTATTAAATATTTGCAGGTAACACATTATGTGGCAAGTTCTCCAAAAGAAAGCATCAGAGAAGCAATTTCGGCAGGAGTTGATATGCAGTTTTATGATTTTACCAATGAATTTTGGCAAACCAGCATTATAGAATTGGTCAACGAAAAGAAACTCACCATGGAGCAAATCGATCGTGCTGCCGGAGGAGTTTTAAGACTAAAGTTTTTATTAGGCTTATTCGAAAATCCATATACTGATAAAAACCTGATTAAAGAACGTTTTCATAGCAAAGAAAATCAGGATGTTGCCTTAGAAGCAGCACATAAATCTATCGTTTTATTAAAAAACGAAAACAATATGTTGCCTTTAAAAAAAGATATTAAAACAATTGCAGTTATCGGACCCAATGCAAATGCTTCAAGATTAGGAGGATATGCAGTGAAGAATAAAGTAGGAACAACAGTTTTAGAGGGGGTTCAGGAAGTTGTGGGAAAAACGGCAAATGTTCTTTATGAAGAAGGAGTGCCTTTAATTGTAAAAGGACAAATTATCCCCTCGAAATACTTATTTACTCCCGATGAATCTCAAAACGGATTAAAAGGAGAATATTTCAATAACAGAAAAGTAGAAGGAACTCCGGCATTAACGCGTATCGACAATCAGTTAGAATTTGACTGGCCGTGGTCTCCTGGCGATGGTGTTACAGATGATGATTTTTCTATTCGCTGGACAGGTTATATCAAATCAGACAAATCATTTGATGGCTGGTTAGGTCTAAGTTCTGATGACGGAATCAGAATGTGGATTGATGATCAATTGGTGATTGACAACTGGACAAAAGGAGCAACAAGTATGGTAACGACTCCAAAAAACATCGAAGCAGGTAAAAAATACAAAGTAAGAATTGAAATGTGGGAAGGTGGCTGGGGAGCCAGAGCACACTTACGCTGGAATCTGGAAAAAGTAAACTTACAGCCTGCAATTGAGGCTGCTAAAAAAGCCGATGTTGCGATTGTAGTTTTGGGAGAATCAAACGAACTGGTCGAAGAAAACAGAGATGTTGCTTCTTTAGACTTATTCGGAATGCAGCAGGAATTGATCGAAGCTATTCAAAAAACAGGAACGCCTGTGGTTTGTGTATTATTAAATGGCCGTCCGCTTTCTACCAACTGGATCAGTGAAAATATTCCTGCAGTAGTCGAAGGCTGGTTTCCGGGTGAGCTAGGAGGAAAGGCTGTAGCCGATGTTTTATTTGGAGATTACAATCCGGGCGGAAGATTACCCATTACAGTTCCAAAATCAGTTGGGCAGTTACCTATATATTATAACCAGAAACCATCAGCGATTCACAGATATGTGGCAGAAAGTGAACATCCGTTATATCGATTTGGTTACGGATTGAGTTATACGAAGTTTGAATACTCAAATCTTAAAATCAGTTCGCCAGCAATTAAAATGAATGGAGAATTAAAAGTGAGTGTAGAGGTTAAAAACACAGGAAATCTGGATGGAGATGAGGTCGTACAATTATACCTTCACGATTTCTACAGCAGTGTAACCACTCCAGAAAAAACGTTAAAAGGATTTAAAAGAGTAAACATCAAAAAAGGAGAAACTGCAACAGTTGAATTTACTCTTACACCAGATGAATTATCAATCTGGAATCGTGAAATGAAAAAAGTTGTTGAACCGGGAGATTTTGAAGTTCTCGTAGGCGGAAATTCAGTCGATGTACTAAAAGCAAATTTTAAAGTTTTAGACTAAATCCTTAAAATGGAGTGAAATGTTTAACGATTAGGATATTAATAAAAGAATGCTGTTGAAAAAAGGGTAAATTGTTTCGATTAATTTGAAATACGATCTAGAATAAAAGAGGATTTAGATTACAAATTACAACGTTTTCGTAAGCTGGATTTACAAATGTATTACCTACACCTTTTCAAAATTGTCATTTGTCGAAATTATATTTTCTTAACAAAATGTATTCCTAAGTTTAACATGTTATTAACTCAAAAACAACTAAACATGATTAAGGACGTACTAAAATTACTGTTTGTAATTTGCTTATTCGGATTTCAGGGTCTGCAGGCACAAACAACAGTAAAAGGAACGATAACAGATGCTCAAAGCGGAATTCCGATCCCAGGGGCAAATGTTATGGTTAAAGGAACAAAAACAAGTACATCATCAGATTTTGATGGTAAGTACAGTATTTCGGTTCCAAATCAAAATGCGATTTTGGTTTTCACCTATGTTGGCTCAGCTCCAAAAGAAGTAGCTGTAGGAAATCAAAGTACAGTAGATGTAGCATTAGGCGCAGCCACTCAGCAGCTGGGTGAAGTCGTGGTAACAGCTCTTGGTATTAAAAGAGAGAAAAAAGCGATTACATATTCTGCTCAAAACGTTTCTGTAGACGAACTTTCTGAAGCAAGATCACTAAACGTTGCCAACTCACTTTCAGGTAAAGTTGCCGGTCTTAACTTCTCTACCACTTCAAATGGTGTAGGTTCATCTTCAAGAATTACATTAAGAGGAAACAGGTCTCTTAATGGAAACAATCAGCCATTATATGTTGTAGATGGTGTGCCAATTAGTAATGGTACAACCACAACGAACCCGGATATTGATACAGGAGGTACAACTCAGCCAGACGGTATTTCTAACATCAATCCGGAAGATATCGCTTCGATGACGGTTCTTAAAGGGCCTTCTGCAGCAGCACTTTACGGTTCAAGAGCTTCTAATGGTGTTATCGTAATTACGACTAAATCTGGTAAAGCAGGAAAAACATCGGTTTCGTTATCTTCTAATTTTATGGCATCATCAGCTTATAATCTGATGAACTTGCAAAATGAATATGGTCAGGGAACAAATGGTGTTTACAATCCAACTTCAAGTTCAAGCTGGGGAGGAAAATTAGACGGAAGTCAGGTTTCGAACTGGCAGTTGGTTCGTAATCCAAATTATGCAGGTCCGGCTACACAAAGTTATTCTCCACAGCCTAACAATGTTATTGATTTTTACAAAACAGGTTACAATTTAGCCAATACCTTAACGGTTACTGCCGGTAATGAAAAAGCACAGGGTTATTTTTCTTATACCAATACAAAAGCTGAAGGGATTGTGGGCGGAAATAAATTAGACAGACACAATCTGAATTTAAGACTAACTAGTAAAATCTCTGATAAATTAACATTAGATGCCAAGACAAATTACATTGTTCAGGATATCGATAATTTATTGAGAACAGGAGAAGAGTCTATCGGAACATCGGCTTATTTATTACCTCGTAGTATCGCATACAATGATTACAAAAATTTCGAATATTTTGATGCTGCAGGACAAAGACAAGTGAATTATTTTCTTGACGAAACCGGCGCTCCGGGCGGAAACCCATTCTGGTCTGCTTTAAGAGATGATGCCCGTTCTGATAAAAGAAACAGATTTATAGGTTTAGCATCTTTAAAATATGAATTTACAAAAACCTTAAGCTTACAGGTAAGAGCCGGTTTAGACCAAATGACAAACAAGAATGTGAGAAACAGATATGCTACCATTGCATTCAATAACAATCTGGGTTCATATAGTGAAACTTACGAAACAGTAAGTGAGTTTAATACAGATGCTTTACTTTCTTACAATGAAAAATTTGGAGATTTCTCTATCGGACTTAATGCCGGAGCAAGTTCACTGCAACAAAACAGTTCAGCTTTGACTTCGGGGGGTGTTTTGAGTAAAAGAAACTTTTTTGCCCTAAGTAATGTTTCTACTATTCAGTCTACTTCTACAGCTTCAGAAAAAAGAATTAACTCTATTTACGGATTTGGTCAAATTGGTTTCAGAAACTACTTGTTCTTAGATTTAACAGCCAGAAATGACTGGTCATCGACAATACCAAATGATTATTTTTATCCTTCTGTTGGTCTTTCAGCTGTTATTTCAGATATGGCCAAATTGCCTGAAGTAATTAGTTTTGCAAAAGTTAGAGCTTCTTATGCACAAGTGGGTAATGATACTGATCCTTATCAAACTCAGCAAAGATTCTCCTATATAGGTGGTAACGGTGGTATGTTGTACGGACAAACAACTGCGGCAAATCCAAACCTTAAACCAGAGATATCTTCTTCTACAGAGTTCGGAGCAGATGTTAGATTCTTTAATAATCGTTTAGGTTTAGATTTTACTTATTTCAATTCCTTAACCAATAACCAGATTTTCTACATCAATACTCCGGAATCTTCAGGATATTCGAGAGCTATCGTAAATGGTGGAGATATTCAGAACAAAGGTATCGAGCTTACGCTTACAGCAACTCCTATTCAGACAGAAAACTTTAGCTGGGACATTACAGCAAACTATGCCTCTTACAAATCAAAAGTAAAATCTATTGCAGACGGAAGAGATGAGTTAGTTTTAGGAGAAGGGCGTTTAGTAAGAAGTAAAGTAGTTGTAGGAGGAGAATACGGAGATTTATACATCAAAGGTTTTCAAAGAGACCCAAGCGGAAATATTATTGTGAGCAGTGCTGGTATTCCATTAGCAACCAGTAGTTTTGATGTTCGTGCCGGTAACTTTAACCCGGACTGGACAGCAGGTTTCAAAAATAATTTTAAATACAAAGATTTCTCTTTAAGCTTCCTTATTGATTTTAGAATTGGTGGTGAAGTTATCTCGTACACTCAGGCAAGACAAGCCGGTTTAGGAGTTAGTGATGTTACTTTGACAGGTAGAGCAGGCGGTATTGTGGTGGATGGTGTTGTTTCTAACGGAAATGGTACTTATTCTCCAAATACGACAAGCATTACAGCAGAACAATACTGGACAGCCATTGGACAAAGAACACCTATTGCAGAACCATTTATTTATGATGCTACAAATATCAGATTAAGAGAACTTGTTTTTGGTTATTCATTACCAAAAAGAATGTTAGGTACTTCAGGATTTACAAGTATTGACTTCTCTCTGGTAGGAAGAAATTTATTCTTCTTTGTGAACAAAGCGAAATATTTTGATCCGGAAGCGGGTGCAGGTACAGGAAACCTGCAAGGTATAGAATCTTTCAACATTCCTTCAACGAGAGATTATGGGGTTAATGTTAAATTTGGATTTTAATTAAAAAAAGAGATATCATGAAATATAGTTTTAAAATAAAAAAATTAGGAATTGCATTAATGGCAGTTTCTATTTTATCAGGCTGTACCGGGGATTTTAATGAAATAAACACAGACCCTAATTCTCTTACAGAAGATCAGTTAGATGCTACCCTTGCAGGGCCTTCATTTGCATCTGCACTTTATGCAGGTATTCATAACGGGTCTTACTCATCTCCCGGAGTTGATGATCAGGGAACCTGGGGTATTGCTACAGGAATTTTATCGTCTACATTCATTCAGTATTTAGATTGTAGATATGGTACTGAAAGAAATGCCTTTGTAAATGGTTACGAAGCACGTGGATGGACAAGATTTTACACAGTTGCTGTTCCGGCTCTAAACAATGCTGTAAAAGCATCTCAGGGAAATGCCGAAGCTTTGGCAGTGCTTAAAATCTGGAAAGTTTTTATGTACAATCAAATGGTAGACGCTTACGGGCCAATTCCGTACACTGAAGCTGGAAATGGTAAAGAAAAAGTACCATACGACAGCGTAGAATTTATCTACACAGATTTCTTTAAATTGTTGAGTGAGGCAAATGCAACATTATCTGGTTCCTCGGCTACAACTGTGGCTTCTCTTCAGCCAAATGACAGAGTTTATGCAGGAAGTGTAGACAAATGGAGAGTTTTTGGAAACAGTTTAAGACTTCGTTTAGCCTTAAGAATTTCGGATAAAGATCCTGCAAAAGCAAAAACAGAAGCCGAAGCTGCTGTAGCTGCAGGAGTAATGCAGACCAACGATCAAAGTGCTTTTTTCAAAGCCAGTAATATTACTCCAAACAACTTAAATATGATTGTAAATAGCTGGGGTTATGTGATGACCGCTTCTATGGAAAGTATTTTAGTTGGATATAAAGATCCGCGTTTAGCAAAATGGTTTGCCCCAATCGATACCGGAGTTTACAGAGGTCAGCCTATTGGAGGTTTACAAGATCAGTTTGGAACCACTAAATTCTCTGCTTTTAATAATGATGTTCTGGGTAATGGTGCTGCAGGAAACCTTAGTGAATCTAAAAATATTGAAATATTTATGGCTTCTGAAAATTATTTAAGCAGAGCAGAAGGAGCTTTGAATGGATGGAACATGGGCGGAGATGCTAAAACTTTGTATGAAACAGGTATTAGATTGTCTCTTGCACAATGGGGAATCACAGATGCTACAGCAGTTAATGCATACATCGCAGGATCTACATTGCCAACATTACCAAATGTTTTAACAGTTTACCCAACTTTAGATCTACAGGATATACCTGTAAAATTGCCTGTAGCGTGGTCAGCAACTGTTGCGAATCAGCGTACACAAATTGCGGTTCAAAAATATTTGGCCATTTTTCCGGAATCATGGGAAGCCTGGGCAGATTTACGCAGAAGCGATGCAAAAGTGATTTATCCGCCGCTGTATACCGATAATAATGATGCAGGAGTTGGAAAATCTTTAATGAAGAGAATTATTTACACCACAAATGAATATTCTTCTAATAAAGCAGCAGTTACAGATGCTATTTCAAAATTAGGAGGTCCAGATACCGGAGGAACCAAACTTTGGTGGGATACAAAATAATTAATTTGGTTAGTAAGGATGTTAATGGTCTTTGCTTAAAAACGCAAAAGGAGAGGAAACTCTCCTTTTGCTATATATAAAAATTAGCTCATGAATTTAAAAATATATTGCCCGTTTGTAGTATTGATGTTATTTTCTTTTTCCTGTGCATCATTAAAAAAAGAACCCAAAGCAATAAATATAGCTCAAAACTACATTACAGACTATCCTGTTACAACTGCAAGTCACGCCTCGACGTTAGTAGAACTGGAACCTAATATACTTTTAGCAGCCTGGTTTGGCGGAAAATACGAAGGAGCCAAAGATGTCAGTATTTATATTTCATCATACAAAGAAAAAAAATGGTCGGCACCCAAAAAGCTTATTGAGCCTCTCATAAAAGATGGAGATACATTGCCATGCTGGAATCCCGTTTTATTCAAAAGCAAAAGCCAGAATTTGTATTTATTTTATAAAGTGGGAAAAAATCCAAGAGAATGGTTTGGTAGCATGATCGTTTCAAAAGATAACGGAAACAACTGGAGCAATCCTAAATACCTTCCCAAAGGAATATTAGGGCCTATTCGCAACAAACCAATCGAAACAGCACCCGGAATTATTTTATGTGGAAGCAGCACCGAAAGCATTGATGATAATAAATGGCGCGTTCATTTAGAAAGATATACAGAAAATAATGATACATGGGAGAAAATAGCTATTGATGATAAAAAACAATTTGATATTATTCAGCCCACATTTTTAGTTCATTCTGATAAAGAAATTCAGATTTTATCCAGAAGCAGACACAACAAATTAATCTCAAGCTGGTCTGAAGATAACGGAAAAAGCTGGAAGCGAACCGACAGTATCAATGTTGTAAATTCAAACTCGGGAGTTGATGCCGTAACATTGGCAAACCAATCATTTTTATTGGTCAATAATCCGCTTAAGATGGGAAAAGACTGGTTTAACGGAAGAAATATTTTAGATGTTGAAGCTTCAAAAGATGGTGTACATTGGAAAAAAATATTAGATTTGGAGAATCAGCCAGAAGGCGAATTTAGTTATCCGGCTATTATTCAGACTTCTGATAAAAAAGTGCACATTTTGTATACCTATAACCGAAAGTTTATTAAGCATACAATATTCGATTTGAAATAAATATAACTCGTTAAATATAATTTTTTAACACATAGAAGCATTGATTTTTAATACGCCAAAAAGGAGTTAAAAAAGAAAAAAACGATTTCTTTCACATAGCGATGTTCGTAGTTATGTGAGTTTTAAAAAAGTTATAGTTTTTTTAGAATATAGAATTTATGTTTCTATATGTTAAAATTAATTTACACCATTAAAAATAAAAATTATGCAAAGATATTGTCTGGCTTTAGATTTAATAGATGATCGGGATTTGATCGCTGAATATATTGATTTTCATAAAAAGGTCTGGCCGGAAATACAAAAAAGCATCAAAGATTCCGGAATCCAAAATCTGGAAATTTACCATATTGGAGATCGTTTGTTTATGATTATCGAAGCCGATTCTGATTTTTCATTCGAAGAAAAAGCAAAACTCGACGCCTCAAACCCAAAAGTTCAGGAATGGGAAACCTTGATGTGGAAATTCCAAAAAGCACTTCCACAGGCAAAATCCGGAGAAAAATGGATTTTGATGGAGAAAATCTTCGAACTGAAATAAAATATAAAATTCCGCTATAAACTCATTATGATTTTTTTTCAAAACCTAAAAACTAAGACCGTTTTTATCTGCTTATTATTTTTTTGCATTACTGTAAAAGCACAAAAAAATGCCATGGCGCAAACCTTTTATAAACACGATAAATATCTTTCTTCGGATAAGCTCGAAGGTCGTTTTCCGGGAACAAAAGGCAATAATGATGCAGCAGCTTATATTAAAAAACATTTCACAAAATATGGGTTAAAACCATTTGGTAATAATTATGACCAGCCTTTTAAACTGTTTGTAAAAGAAGGAATCAACAAAATGAAATCAGACAGTGTATCAACACAAAATGTTGTGGGGTATCTTGAAGGTTCTGATCCGGATCTTAAAAATGAATTTATCGTGATAGGAGCGCATTACGACCATTGGGGCTGGGGCGGAAAAGGTTCAGGAAGTAAAAAGAAAGACACTATAGCGATTCATAACGGAGCCGATGATAATGCTTCTGGTGTTGCCACTTTGTTATGTATTTTGCAGGAAACAGCAAAATCTAAAATCAAGCCCAAACGGAGTATTATTTTTATTGGTTTTAGTGGAGAAGAAGAAGGATTGTTAGGATCTAAATACTTCGTTAGCCATTTACCGGTTAAAAAAGAAGCTGTAAAAGTAATGCTCAATATGGATATGGTGGGCAGACTAAACGCAGAAAAACAAATTTATATGGGCGGTGCAGGAACCTTTCCGGATGGTGTAGAACTCATGAAAAAACTGGGAGAAAACAGCGGACTAAACCCGGTTATTCACGCCGGAGAAGTAGGCGGTTCTGATCATGTTTCGTTTTACAAAGCTTCGATTTCCTGCATCGGATTTCATACCGGAGGACATCCGCAATATCATACTCCCGAAGACGATATTGATTTAATTAACAGTGATGGTGGCGCTTTGGTCACTAAATACATTTATAATGCTTTAATAGCGATTGCTAATTATTCGCAAAGCTTGTATTTTATTAATCAAAACTAATAATTAAAGTAAAACAACTTCCCGTTAAATGTTCTTTTATTCTGATTATAAAGTCAAATTTAAAGACTGTAACAAATTTTGTCTAACCCCTGTTTTCAAATCTATAACATCAAATCTTTTAGTGGATGAAAATGAGCCTACATCGCTGTCGCTATTGATCAAAACAGCTCCAACAATAATGATGTACTTGCAACTATATTTGGTGGCAGCAATGAGTTCCTGAATTCGTTTGTCGATCGATTCATAAATTATTTCTGTTGACTCATAAAGCGGTATCTCGGCTTTTAAAATTTTTTCTTTCTGGCTCAAAAGAATTTGCTCTATCGTATTCATCTGATAATCTATTTCCGTTATATGTCCGGATTCTATAGCATTATCAATTAGTTTATTCAAAGCGCCATTAGCAGCACCACAACAGCTGGATGGTTTATTTTGTCCAAAACGATTGATTTCTCCAATCGTTCCTTCTTTGGAAATTCCAATATGTGGTCCGTAATATATAAAAACAGCTCCGTCATCCGGAACATGGCTCGCAAATGCCTGCATGCCTGTTAATCCGGTAAAAGGAAATCCGTCTAATCCTCCCATTTTAAACGGACCCAAAAATTCATTTGCCCTTACCGGATATTGAATACTGTTTACATCATCACTGCAAATGCTGTCTGCAAACATTATTTGTGCCGGTTCCAGATCCAGTTTCTCTTCGATATAATCAATGATTTTGTTTATAAAATCTATCGTAGTTAAAGCATTAGGATAGTATTTTTTGATGATTTGAAGTTTTTCTCTTTTTTTCATTTTCAGAAAATTTGAAAGTTTAAGGTGATTAATTAAACAATAAAATGATATTTTTTTGGAGTGAAGTAAAGTTATAAAATTTCATTAAGGTAATCATATCAGCAAATATTTTTTCTGCTGAAATCTGTACTGTAAGCTTTTTAAAATGCTTTTTTAAGATGTAAAGTATTGTTTTAGTGTGTTTTGAGTTTTTTTTATTAAATTTGATATGACAATTTCTAGCAATACCTACTTTTATGGAAAAATTAAAACGCCCGGTTTATCTTAAAGCTGGTACTGATGATTTTTTTAAGAAGATGCGCACAGAAGTAAACGAAACAATTTTGCAAAACGCATCACTGTACCTCTTAAACGTTGTAAAGTCTTTAGGTCTTTTGGTTCTGTTTTTTTTGTTTTATGGCTGTATTTTGTTTTTTGGTAACAGGACTCCTTTTCTTTTTCTTTTTTATATTTTATTTGGTTTTACCATGATTATACTTTTTATAAATGCTTTTCATGACGCTGCTCACGGAGCTTTATTTAAAAAAGCAAAACACAACGAATGGTTTTTGTATGTTTTAGAGCTTTTTGGAGGCAATCATTGGCTCTGGATGCGCAGGCATATCAATTTGCATCATGCTTATCCTAATGTTCCTGATTGGGATATTGATATTAAACAGAGTGATATTATCCGCATTTTTCCAAATAGCCCTTTATTCGAATATCATAAATATCAGCACATTTATATGTGGTTTATTTATCCGCTTTATAGTCTGAACTGGATTTATATTCGTGATTTTAAAGATTTTTTTGGAAAGAAAAACAATTACGTAAAAAAAGTGGTAGACAAAATTCCGCCAAAACAGATTTTTATATTGTTTGCTGCCAAAATTGTAAACCTGATTTATCTGCTTTTTATTCCCATGATTTTTTTAAACCAGCCCTGGTATTTGGTTTTGGGAGCCTGGTTTGCCATGCATTTGTGTGGCAGTACTTTGGGAGTTGTGGCGCTCGTTTCTACACATGTTGATGAAGATGCCCATTTTCCGGGAACAGATGAAGACGGAAATCTCTCTGCAACCTGGGCAGTACATCAAATGATTGTAACAAAAGATTTTAGTACCAATAGTAAACTAGCAAACTTTTTATATGGAGGATTTACACATCATGTGGCACATCATCTTTTTCCGGGAGTGGGCCATACTTATTATCCTTATATCACTCCAATTATTATGCGTTATGCTCAGGAATATGATTTGCCATATACATCATATCCATTTTATCACGCTGTCCGGTCTCATTTTAGGATGCTAAAAAACAAAGGCGTAACAGAAAATATTCTAATGACCGGAGAGATTTAGGATGAAAATAAATTCAAAAGCTAATTGATGTATAAATTACTATTTAACTAGTTTAAAGAAAACAGAAACAAGCAAATGAACTTTTAATATTTCTATCTCAGAGCATGTTTTTATCCTGGTTCAAGGGAATTAGTTTTAAATACGAATGATAAAATAGGAGATTGAACTTTTTTTAACTAATTTCATTTTTCAAATTTCAAAGCTCATGACACCATTTACTAAACCTTTATTTTTTCTGATTTCTTTCTTTTGGATAGTTTCTTCTTCAGCCCAGCATGAAACTTATTCGAACGAAGGAAGACAGGAAATTAGCGATACTACTTTTGTAAACTTGCGAGATTACAGTAATGACTTTATTTACGATATGAAGTATGCTACCGAAGATAATTTTTTGAAGGCCAAAGTATATGATTGTGCCGAATGTTTATTGCGCCTTAAAACAGTAAAAGCATTAATTGCAGCTAATAATGATTTTAATAAAAAGGGATATAAAATTAAATTATACGATTGTTACAGACCATTGTCAATTCAGAAAAAAATGTGGGAGATTGTTTCTAATCCTGAATATGTAGCAGATCCAAAAAAAGGCTCCATCCATAATAGAGGAGGAGCCGTAGATATTTCGTTGGTCGATATTAATGGGAAAGAAGTAGATATGGGAACTCCTTTTGATTTTTTCGGAATCAGAGCCAGTCATAATTATACAATGCTTTCTAATGAAGTGAAATCAAATAGAAAATACCTGAAGAAAATAATGATCAAAAATGGCTTTAATTCGTTTGATTCAGAATGGTGGCATTACAATTTAAAAGCTGGTTTAAAAGATAATGTTTCCAATCAAAAATGGAAATGCAATTAATTACTCAACACATCTGATATTGTCCATGAAGTATGTGTTTGGATGATATACTTTACCGTTTAGTTCAGATGTTAAATCACTTTTGACAATAAAGTCTTCAGTATCGGTTAAATATTTTATTCTCATGATCGAAATAGGAGATTTTTTCAGTTCCTCATAATTGTCTTTTACAAACATAAAAATTCCTGTATTTACACGATTGTCAAAACCTTTATCATCATGAATAAGCGTTCCGCAGCTTTCACGATCGATGTGCATTAAGGTTACGATTTTTCCGTTTTCTAATTGTAGAAATATTTTAGAATTTTTATCAAAGCAGCTGGCTTTTATAAAATCTTTACTTTTTTGAATCACTTGTAGATTTAAGGTTGGTAAACCATCAGTTTGTGCCAGCGAGAAGAAAATATAGTTGAAGGTTCCTCCAAAATATTTTTCGCTCACCATGTACTCATTCGTTACTTTGTAGGTACCAATAGAATCTTTGACATTTGCACTGTATTCACAAGGTTTTTGTGCAAAAGCAGTAAACGTTAATAAAAAAAGAGTTAGTGTAATTAGTGGTTTCATTTCTAAGTTATTTTTCTGCAAATTAAAACTATTTTGTTATCATTTGTATCAGTTGTAAAAAAACAATACAAATTTCCTCCATTTTTTATTTTACATTTTTTTCGAATATTTTCTACGGTATCCGGAAAGTTTCGCGTTGTAATATTTGCCTGCTGATTAGCAAGTATCGTTTTCATTTCATTTTTGCTGTACGGAATTATTTTTTCGATTTCGAAACGTCGGCCCGGAAAATCGATTAAGTCTTCAGAAGTGTATAAATGCGAGTGTTTATGGAGTTTGTTGATATTAAAAACAGCACTCACTTCATCAAATCCTCCTGATTTCATAATAGCTGCATTAGGTTCATAAACATATTTTTGCGGTAAATGAAATGACGGAAATACGGTTTCATCACCCAGAATAAATTCAAAAGTTTCAGTTTTATCTTTAACGAGATTAGCTGTCTTAATCGTTATTTTACCTGTGTATTGATTGTGAATTTCAAAAAGCAACTCTTTAACTTCGTTTTCGAGTGCAATAATATGTATGTTTTTAACAAATTTTAGTTCAGATAAACCTGCCGAAAGATCTAATAAAGGTGCCGTTTTTATTAAAACCGAATCTGTTTTCTCAAAATAAAAATCTAATAAATCAGGCACATTTGGTAAGCAGTCTTTTAGCATAAACACTTTGCCTTTTGCATCATTTCTGCGTGAAGGATCAATGTAAATCCAATCCCATTTCTGATTTACTTTATTTAAAACATTGGTAGAATCATCGGCATAAAAAGTACAATTTGCTACCTCTAACTGTTTGTAATTATGTCTTACAATTGCAGATAAGTCCTCGTTTATTTCGCAATGGGAAATGCTTTTAAATTTTTTTGCAAAATAATAATCATCTACGCCAAAACCTCCCGTGAGATCTATTAAAGTTTCTCCGGAAATTAAAGAAGCCTTGTAAGCAGCAGTTTTTTCTGATGAGGTTTGTTCAACCGAAATTTTACTTGGATAAATAATATCTTTAGTTAAAAACCATGTTGGCAATTTCTCTTTTGCTTTCGATTTCGCTTCAATTTGGTTTAGAATTAAAATCCAGTCAGTATCAGGAAAAGGATTTTTCTGAAGAGCTAGTTTTGCAATCGGAACACCACTATTTTGAGTTATAAATTCCTGAATATTTTGGTGCAAAATAGAAGTGTTCAATTTTAAATTCTTTCGGTTAATACAGAGACAATTTTGTTGTCAGGAAAAAATTCTTTCAAAATTACTTTTATCATTGTAAAAACAGGAATGGCAATGATCATTCCGACAATTCCAAAGGTAATTCCGCTTATTAAAGTAATCAGAAATATTTCCAGCGGATGCGAATTTACACTTTTTGATGAAATTATTGGCTGACTAACATTGTTATCAATGGCCTGAACCAATAAAAATCCTATGACTACATAAATGGTTTTTGGCAAAATTTCTGTCTGAAAATCACTGCCAATCATGCTAATCATGGTTAAAAGTGCCGCCAATATGGTACCAATTATAGGACCTATATAAGGAATAACATTGAGAATAGCACATAAAAAGGCAATCACAAAAGCATTTTGGTTTCCAAAAATCATCAAAACAATCAGATATAAAATAAAGACAACCGTTAACTGGAGCAACAATCCAATAAAATAGCGGGTTAAAAAGTGATTTATTTTAGTAATCGAGTTTAAAATTTTGTCCTCATTAGTATCAGGAAGAATTTTGCGGGCACTTACTTTAAACGCATCCTGATCTTTTATAAAGAAAAAGGTAATGAAAAATACAGAAACTAATCCCATTCCCATATCAGCCATAAAATTTAAAATCGAGTTTATAAAACCAGTAAAATAACTAAAATCTATGATAGAGGTAATTTTAGATTCTTTCAAAACTTTATTTAAATCCAGGTGTTGGATATTAAAATAGGTTTCGATAGCATGCTCTGCTTCTGTAAATTGCTGTTGAAGATTTTTAGTATCTAACAAAGATAAGTTATTGGCCTGTGAAATAATCAAAGGGACAAATAACAGAATAAAACCAACAATTGAAAGTATAAAAATAATTAGCGCTGTCGAAGCCGCCAGAGAGTTGCTAAATTTTAATTTATTTTTTAAAAATTGTATCAACGGATTTGCAATTAAGCACAATAATAAGGAAATACACAAGTATACAATTACGGTTTGAATGGTATATAGAAAATATAAAATACCAACAATAATTAAAATTGTGGCTAAAGCTCTTAAGATTCCGTTAGATATAATTTTTGAGGTTATCATAATTAAAATTTAGAGGATAAATATAGGAAAAAGCTTTTAAAATTTTGGATTAAAACAAAAAAAGCGAGATGATATCATCCCGCTTTTCAATTTATTAATTGGACATGTTTTAGATTCCAAAAGCAGCTCTTGGACCTCCGGTAACAAATATTGCAGCCATTCTGCTTTTTTGTCCGTTAGAGAACATATACATTGCATTATCATCAACATAATCCATATAGTTCATTGTCATTTCTACAGGAGTTCCTGAACAAGTACTATAGTGAGGATAAGCTGGTACACCATAATTTGCAGTGTTGTGCGTAGGAGTATCAGATACTAAATCGCTTCCGCAAGTTGCATCTCCCCAAATGTGGCGTAAATTCATCCAGTGACCCACTTCGTGAGTTGCTGTTCTTCCTAAATTGTAAGGAGCATTTGCAGCACCGGATAAACCAAAATATTTAGAATCGATTACAACTCCATCAGTAGCCGAAGCTCCTCCAGGAAATTGTGCATAACCTAAAATTCCGCCTCCAATTGTGCAAGCCCACAAGTTAAGTTTGGTTGTTGGCGAAGTTGGGGCTAAACCTCCCTGAGCCGTTTTTTTCATGGCATCACTGGTTCCCCATGAAGTTTTGGTAGTAGATTTTCTGATAATCTGATCTAAAACAAACGTAATACCAACATTTGCTTTTACACCAGAAAATAGTGCTGGTACACTGTTGTAATCTGAGTTTAACGCATTGAAATCTTTGTTTAAAACATCGATTTGCGTTTGAATTTGTGCATCAGAAATGTTTTCTGCAGTTGTTCTGTATAGAACATTAACTACAACCGGAATTTCAATTTTACCGTTTACCAGACGATTAGTTAAAATGCTTTTGTTTGTAAAAGCTTCAATTTCGTTCATTCTGATCGCTAATGTTGGATCAGCTTTTAATTGGGCTTCTAAAACTTCCTGAGTTGCACATCCGCGATGGGCAACAGCGCTAACATTTGAATCCGAAGATCCAGTTTGATCATTTTGACATGAGAACAGCACTAGCGCTGCAAATGCGGAAATAAAAACTTTTTTCATAATAATTGGGGTTTTTGTTATAAAAAATTAAAATTTGTTATTCATTCAGCAATTTTATAACAAAAAAATATTGTAGCAAAACAATTACAATATATTTTTTGTCAGAAAATTACAAAACCCTTATATAGTCTAGTTCTTACAAAAATAGGCCGTAAATTATTATGATGTAAATTCGTACAAAGCTATACTTGCAGCTTGCACAACATTCATACTTGAGTTGTTTCCGAACATATTTATGTGTACAATTTGGTTCGAAATTTTTAAAAGTTCATTTGAGATTCCATTAATTTCACTTCCAATTAAAAGTGCAATTTTTTGGTTTTCAGGAATTATAACTTCTTTTAGAGGTTTGCTATTGCTTGCAATTTCTAAAGCAATAATTTCAAAGTTATTTTGAAGTAGATAATCAGCAAGATCGTTTGTTTTCTCAATGATAGTGTGAGGTACATGAAGATGAGTGCTTCTTGAAGTCTTGTTAATTTTTCTTGGAGTCAGCGGAATATCCTTACCTAAAAAGATGATATTTTCAACACCAAATGCTTCACTGATTCTAAATAACGAGCCAATGTTTTGTTGAAAATAGATATGATCACAAACCAATGTTATCGGAAAAGTTTTTCTTTTAAATTGATTTTCTTCGTGGGTAAGCTGCACTAGTTAAATTTTAGTTGGTAAAAATATAATTGATGATATTGGCGCCCATTTTTAAGGCTTTTTCTCTAACTGCCAAAGGATCATTGTGTACTTCGGCATCTTCCCAGCCATCGCCTAAATCGCATTCGTAAGTATATAATAAAACGAGTTTATTTTCGACGAATATACCAAAAGCCTGTGCACGGGTTCCGTCGTGTTCATGGATCTTTGGCAGTCCGTTTGGGAAAGGAAAAGGTTTTTGAAATATAGGATGATTCGCCGGAAGCTCAACTAAATTATTGTTCGGAAATATTTTTTTAATTTCTTTTCGAATGTATTGATCCATTCCATAATTATCATCAATATGTAAAAAGCCGCCGCCATTTAAATAATTTCTAAGATTGCTTACATCAGCATCACTAAAAACTACATTTCCGTGGCCGGTCATATGAACAAAAGGATACGAAAGTAAATCCGGATTACTGGGCTCTACAGTCGACGGTTTTGATTTTATCCTGGTATTAATATTAGCATTGCAAAACTTAATTAAATTGGGCAGAGAAGTTGGATTTGCATACCAATCGCCGCCGCCGCTGTATTTTAATAAAGCAATTTCCTGTGAGAATGAAGAAACAGTAACCAGTAAAAACAAAAGAAATAATTTTTTCATAACTTATTCCGGTATCAATTAATTGGGAGTTTCATTAAAAAACACAACGCTGTGACAGGCTACAACAGCAGCAGTTTCTGTTCGTAAACGGGTATTTCCTAAAGTTACGGGCTGATAATTATTTTCGATCGCTAATGCAATTTCTTTTTCAGAAAAATCGCCTTCAGGACCAATTAATAAAGTTACATTTTCATTTGGTTTTAAAACTTCTTTCAATGATTTTTTATCGGTTTCTTCGCAATGTGCAATCAATTGTAAACCGTTATTTTTTTGTTTAATGAATTCCTTGAACGAAATGGCCTCATTTAATTTGGGTAAATAAGTTTCATTAGATTGTTTCATTGCCGAAAGAATAATTTTTTCAAAACGCTCGCGGTTAATTACTTTTCGTTCAGACCGATCACAAAAAACAGGTGTGATTTCCTGGATTCCAATTTCGGTTGCTTTTTCAAGGAACCATTCAAAACGATCATTCATTTTGGTAGGCGCAACAGCCAGATGCAAACTAAATTTTGGTTCTGGTGCTTTTTTTATAGACAAAACATCAACGATACATTTGTTATCAGATGCCAGCGTAATTTCGGTTTCAAACAACAAACCAAGGCCATTGGTAACATGTAAAATATCGGAATCTTTTTTGCGTAAAACTTTTATAATATGTCGGCTTTCCTCTTTGTCAAAAGAAAAACTTTCTGTGGTTTCGTCTATATCAGGATTGTAAAATAATTGCATGGTTAAAACTGAATTCGGGCTTTAGAAACTACTGCTGAAGTTTCGAAACGGTTTGATAAAAATTTTTGATACCCTACAATTCCAATCATTGCGGCATTATCTGTTGTGTATTCAAATTTCGGGATAAAAGTTTTCCAGCCGTATTTGCTTTCGCTTTCTTTTAATCGGGTTCTTATTCCTGAATTGGCCGAAACACCTCCGCCAATAGCCACTTGTTTGATTCCGGTTTCTTTTACGGCTAACTTCAATTTGTCCATCAAAATTTCGATGATTGTATATTGAATAGAAGCGCAGATATCATTTAGATTTTCTTCGATGAAATTTGGATTTTCCTGTTTATTCTTCTGAATAAAATAAAGAATGGCTGTTTTAAGTCCGGAGAAGCTAAAATCTAATCCCGGAACTTTTGGTTTTGTAAAAGCAAAAGCTTTTGGATTTCCTTCTTTGGCATATTTGTCAATTAAAGGTCCGCCCGGATAAGGCAATCCAAGAATTTTGGCACTTTTGTCAAAAGCTTCTCCCACAGCATCATCTGTGGTTTCGCCAATGATTTCCATATCAAAAAAGCCGTTTACTTTTACAATCTGGGTATGTCCGCCGCTAATGGTTAAGGCTAAAAACGGAAATTCGGGTTTATCAAAGCCTTCTTCGTCTATAAAGTGGGCTAAAATATGGGCATGCATGTGATTTACCGCTATAAGCGGAATTTTTAATGCTAAGGATAATGATTTGCTAAAAGAACTTCCTACCAGCAAAGAGCCCATTAAACCGGGACCTTGTGTAAAGGCAATGGCAGTTAATTGATCTTTTTGTACATTTGCTTTTCGAAGAGCGGCGTCTATTACAGGAACAATGTTTTGCTGGTGTGCTCTTGAAGCTAATTCGGGAACTACACCACCATATTGATTGTGAATTAACTGATTGGCCACAACATTTGAGAGTACTTTGTCGTTATGTAAAACCGCGGCAGCAGTATCATCGCATGAACTTTCGATGGCAAGAATAAAAACCTCTGAATTTTGCATATAAAGGCACGAATTTTGAATTATATTTGACAAATCAAATATTTTGATTTTCTTTTATGATAAGGAGAAGCCAAAATTAAAGAATTTTTATCAAAAACAGTCGTTCTTTGTCTGTTCAAAGTAAATTAAAAGAAAACTAAAATAAAAGCAGCTATCAAAAAAGTAAAGAAAATAATATCCAGAACCCTAATTGGGTTAATTTTACTTTTGTTAGCACTCGTTATCATACTGGCTTTGCCTGTCGTTCAGACAAAAATCGCAAAATACGTTACAGAATCTTTAAATACTGATTTTAAAACTAATATTAGTGTAGATAAAGTAGCTATAAATATATTTGGAGGTGTAAAACTCAAGAAGGTTTTAATTTTAGATCATCACAAGAAAACCCTGATTTATTCAGATATTATTACCACTGACATTTTAAGTATCAAAAGATTGTTAGATGGTGATTTGCTTTTTGGAGATATTCGGCTTACAGGAATGATTTTTAATTTAAAGACCTATAAAAACGAAGACGAAAACAATATTAATAAGTTTATTAAATTGTTTGAAACAGGTAAAAAGACTCCCAAATCAAATAAACACTTTTTGCTGACAGCCAGAAACGCCTACATTTCTCAAGGTACATTTTCGGTAGTTGATGAAAATAAAAACACACCAAGATTTCTCGATTTTAAAAAACTAAACGCTTATATAAGTGATTTTAAATTATATGGACCGGATGTAAACACAATAATTCACAGGTTTTCTTTTTTAGATCATCGTGGTTTGTACGTGTCTAATTTTGCCGGTAAATTTAGTTATACCAAAAAGCAGATCAAAGTCGAAAATCTGGCTATAAAAACCAAAAGATCATCGATTTACGGAAAAGCAATTTTAAATTACAAAGTAGAAGATTTTCTTCATTTTACAGATAAAGTACAATTTGATGTTGCATTAGATTCAGCTTCAATTGCGTCTAATGATATTCGGTATTTTTATGACGGATTGGGTAAAAACCAGCATTTTAAAATTAAAACCAAAATAAAAGGAACGCTGAACGATCTTAATTTAAGACATCTAAAACTGAGTGATACAAACGGTTCTAAAATTTTTGGAACTATTAGCTTTAAAAACCTTCTGGGAACCAAAGAACAAAAGTTTTCAATGGATGGGAAGTTTGATAAACTGGCTTCAAGCTATGATAATCTGGTAGTTTTATTACCAACTATTTTAGGTAAAAAACTTCCAAAAGAACTTCAGCGAATCGGGACGTTTAATATTGTGGGTAAAGCTAAAGTTTCGACAACAGATTTGGAAACCAATTTTAAAATGATTACAGATCTGGGTAATGGTCAGGCCGATCTGCATATCAATAATATGGATTTTATCGATAAGGCATCTTATTCCGGAAATATCGTTTTGGATAATTTTAATATTGGAGCTTTACTGAATCGAAAAGATATTGGTAAAACTACTTTAAACCTGGATGTTGACGGAGTTGGCTTTACAGAAAAATATCTTAATACCATTTTAAAAGGAGATATCTCAAAACTAGATTATAATAAATATACTTATAATAATATCGTTGTAAACGGAAACTTTAAACTGCCTTACTACAAAGGTCAGGTTTCTGTAAATGATCCTAATTTAAATTTAACGTTTGATGGTTTACTGGATTTAAGCAAACGCGAAAGCCGATACGATTTTCATATAAATGTAGAAAATGCCAATTTGCAGAAGCTTAAGTTTATTGATGATTCGATTTCGCAGTTTAGCGGTGATGCCGTTGTTCAGGTTAGCGGAAATTCTATTGAAAATCTTCAGGGAAATATTTTTATTAAAGATGCAGTTTATCAAAATCCTAAAACCACTTATGCTTTTGATGAAATTACTATAAATTCGAATTTTGATGCCGATAAATTACGTACTATCACCATAAATTCTAAAGATGTTGTAAATGGAGAAATTGTAGGTAAATTTCAGTTTGCCCAGTTAGATAAACTGGTTATGAATTCTGTTGGAAGTCTTTATACCAACTATAAACCTTATAAAGTCAAGAAGGGACAGTTTTTGCGTTTCAATTTTCATGTTTATGATAAAGTAGTCGAAATGCTGTATCCCGATATTAATATCGATTCTACTACAGTTGTTCGCGGAAAAATTGATTCTGATTTACAGGAATTTAAATTCAGGTTTAATTCACAGAAAATTACGGCAGCAAAAAATACTTTTGACAATATCAGGATTAATATCGATAATAAAAATGCACTTTATAATGCGTTTGTAGAGTTAGATAGTATAAAAACACCTTATTATAAAATACGCGACTTTAATTTAATTAATGTAACTGCAAAAGATACCTTGTTTGTCCGTTCTGAATTTAAAGGTGGAGAAAAAGGGGAGGATTATTATAATCTGGATTTGTATCATACGATTGATAAAAATAAAAATAATATCGTAGGAATTAAGAAATCAGAAATGAAGTTTAAAGACTATTTATGGTATTTAAATGAAAATGAAGAAAAAGATAATCAGATTGTTTTTGATCGGTATTTCAAAAATTTCACAATTAATAATATTATTTTATCACACGAAAATCAGAAAATTGATTTAAACGGAGTCATTAAAGGGAACGATTATAAAGATCTAGTCCTAAATTTTGAAGATGTCGATATTAATAAAATTACACCTTTAAATTCGAAGTTTGTTTTTAATGGAAATTTAAACGGAAAAGTCAATTATAAGCAGAACAAAAATGTATATCAGCCCACGGCATCAATTGTTATAGATCACCTCAATCTGAATAAGACAGATTTAGGAACCTTAAACTTTGATATTGCCGGCGATGAAAACTTCAAGAAATTCACCATAAATTCGTCTATTCAAAATGGTTTTTCAGAGTCATTTAGGGCCAATGGAACTTTTGCTATTGAAAACAAAGAAACTTTTCTGGATTTAAACCTGAAACTCGAAGGATTTAATCTGGCAACTTTAGGGACAGTTGGAGGAGATGTTTTGTCGAATATCCGCGGATCTGTTTCTGGAAATGCAGCGGTAATTGGTAATCTTAAAAAACCTGAAATTAACGGACGTTTGTATGTAGAAAAAGCCGGAATGACTATTCCGTACCTGAATACTGATTACGAGTTAACTGATCGTACCGTGATTGATTTAACAGATGAGAAATTTTTGTTTAGAAATAATCAGCTGACTGATACGAAATACGGAACAAAAGGCTTGCTAAATGGAAGTATAGAACATCATAATTTTGGTGACTGGAAGCTGGACTTAACGATAACTTCAAAACGTTTACTTGCGCTTGACACCAAAGACAGCGAAGATGCTGCGTATTTTGGTACAGCATTTATAAATGGTACGGCAAGTATCAAAGGGCCAACACAAAGCTTGTTTATAAAAGTCGATGCGAAATCAGAAAAAGGTACAGAAGTTAAAATACCTATTAACAATACGCAAAGTGTTGGAGAAAGCAGTTGGATTCATTTTGTAACACCAAAAGAAAAATACAACCTGGCAAATGGTATCGTAGAGAAAACCAGAAATTATAATGGTCTGGAACTTGAATTTGATTTTGATATTACACCTGATGCAGAGGTAGAAGTAATTTTGGACCGAAATTCTGGTCATGGTATGAAAGGAAAAGGGTATGGATCCTTATTGTTTAAAATTAATACATTGGGTAAGTTTAATATGTGGGGAGATTTCCAGGCATACGAAGGAACTTATAATTTTAAATATGGAGGTTTGATCGATAAAAAATTCTCGGTTAAAAAAGGAGGGTCTATTATTTGGGAAGGTAACCCGATGAAAGCACAGTTAAATCTGGAAGCAGTTTATAAAACATCGGCAAATCCCGCCGTGCTGCTGGATAACACCTCCTCATTTAATAAAAAAGTACCTGTAGAAGTTGTTATAGGTTTAAGAGGAGATTTAGCCAGTCCTGAACCTAATTTTGATATACAGTTTCCATCCGTTAGTAATGTTTTAAAATCTGAGATACAATATAAGTTAGATGATAAAGATATTCGCCAGACACAGGCTTTGTATCTTTTATCTACCGGTTCATTTATGAGTACAGACGGATTTAGCCAGGGAGACTTATCGGGAACATTTGCAGAAACAGCTTCAAGTTTGTTGGGGTCAATCATTAAATCCGGTAATGATAAAGTAAATATTGATTTAAATTATATTTCTGCCGATAAAAGACTGGGGCAGGAAGCAGACGGTCAGTTTGTAGCAAATATTAGTTCTCAGATAAATGAGAGAATTACCATAAATGGAAAGCTGGGGGTTCCAATTGGCGGTGTCAACGAATCAGCTATTGTTGGGGATATTGAAATCTTGTATCGTGTTAATGAAGACGGATCCATGAACCTTCGTTTGTTTAATAAAGAAAATGATATTAGTTATATAGGACAGGGAATTGGTTATACACAAGGGGTTGGTATTTCGTATGAAGTAGATTTTGATACTTTTAGCGAATTAGTCAATAAATTGTTTAAAAATCATAAACTCGAAAAAGCGATAAAAGGAACATCTGATGATTTACAAGATTCTTATCTAAATCCGGAATTGATTAATTTCTCTAATAAAAAGGATGCCGAAAAGAATAAAAAGAAAGCAGAGAAAAAAGACGAAGAGAAGAAAAATCCGCCACCTCAAAATAATAATGAAGGATTAATTCCTGACAATGATTTTTAGTAGAACTGTTAAAATATGCTTATAAAAACCATTCGTTGCAACGAATGGTTTTTTTTATGCTAAATTTAAGGTCCTTTTTGTTTTTTGAGGAATATATAAACTTTGAAATTTTATAACACTTCATTTATGTATTGTTAATTTTAAATAATTAATTAAAAAAAGTAGCTTTTATTATTTTAAATGAATTTTTTACTATCAAAAAACTTATTAACGAAAACGTTTGAATTTAACACATTTTATTAATTTATTATAAACATAACCCGTAAAGTGGTGAATGTTTGCTAATTTTACACTTTAATACTTAAATAATGCCAAAAACAATAAAAAAAGTTGGTGTTCTAACATCGGGAGGAGACTCACCAGGAATGAATGCCGCAATACGATCAGTTGTTCGAACATGCGCTTTTCATAATATAGAATGCATCGGAATTTATAGAGGGTATCAGGGAATGATTGAAGGCGACTTCAAAGAAATGGGACCCCGAAGCGTAAATAATATTGTAAACAAAGGTGGAACGATCCTGAAATCAGCTCGTTCAGTTGAGTTTAGAACCCCGGAAGGTAGAAAAAAGGCTCATGAGAATCTTTTAAAAGCAGGAGTTGATGCTCTTGTTGTTATTGGAGGAGACGGAAGTTTTACCGGTGGATTGATTTTTAATTCAGAATATAATTTCCCTGTAATGGGAATCCCGGGTACAATTGATAACGATATTTATGGAACCAGTCATACCTTAGGGTATGATACGGCTTTAAATACAGTAGTAGATTGTATCGATAAAATCAGAGATACTGCAAGTTCGCATAACCGCTTGTTTTTTGTAGAGGTTATGGGTAGAGATGCAGGGCATATTGCTCTTAATGCCGGAATTGGAGCTGGTGCTGAAGAAATTCTTATTCCTGAAGAAGATTTAGGTTTAGACAGATTACTAGACTCACTTCAAAAAAGTAAAGCATCAGGAAAATCATCAAGTATAGTTGTTATTGCCGAAGGAGATAAAATTGGTAAAAACGTATTTGAACTAAAAGATTACGTTGAGGCTAATTTGCCTGAGTATGATGTAAGAGTATCTGTTTTAGGACACATGCAGCGTGGAGGATCTCCATCTTGTTTTGACCGTGTTTTAGCAAGCCGTTTAGGTGTAAAAGCAGTAGAGTCATTAATCGAAGGAAAGTCAAACTATATGGTTGGTTTACAGGCCGATAAAGTAGTGCTGACTCCTCTTGAACAAGCAATCAAAGGAAAATCTGAAATAGATAGAGAATTGTTGAGAGTATCTGACATCATGTCTACATAAGATAAAAGTTTAAAAAGAAATGAAGTTTATTGTGAGGAAATTAGACTTTAAAATAGTGTAATAAAAACAAAAGCAAAAATTAAGTAAAATGTCAAAAGTAAAATTAGGAATAAACGGATTTGGACGTATCGGAAGAATCGTTTTTAGAGAGTCTTTCAATAGAGATAATGTAGAAGTTGTAGCAATCAACGATTTATTAGACGTAGATCACTTAGCTTACTTATTAAAATATGATTCAGTTCACGGTCGTTTCAACGGAACTGTAGAAGTAAAAGAAGGAAAGCTTTATGTAAACGGAAGAAACATCCGTATCACTGCAGAAAGAAATCCGGCAGATTTAAAATGGAACGAAGTAGATGTTGATGTAGTAGCAGAATGTACTGGTATTTTTACTACTATCGAAACTGCAAGCGAGCACTTAAAAGGAGGAGCTAAAAAAGTAATTATTTCTGCGCCATCTGCTGATGCTCCAATGTTTGTAATGGGAGTAAACCACGAAACTGCAAAAGCTTCTGATCTGGTTGTTTCTAATGCATCTTGTACTACAAACTGTTTAGCTCCATTGGCTAAAGTTATTCACGATAATTTCGAAATTGTTGAAGGTTTAATGACTACTGTTCACGCAACTACTTCAACTCAAATGACTGCTGACGGACCTTCAAGAAAAGACTGGAGAGGTGGACGTGCAGCTGCAATAAATATCATTCCTTCTTCAACTGGTGCTGCAAAAGCAGTTGGAAAAGTTATTCCTTCTTTGAACGGAAAATTAACAGGAATGTCTTTCCGTGTGCCTACTGCTGACGTTTCTGTAGTAGATTTAACGGTAAAAGTAGCTAAAGAAACTACTTATGAAGAAATCTTAGCTGTGTTGAAAAAAGCTTCTGAAAACGAATTGAAAGGTATTTTAGGATATACTGAAGATGCTGTTGTATCTCAGGATTTCATTTCTGACAAAAGAACTTCTATCGTAGATGCTACTGCAGGTATTGGTTTAAATTCAACTTTCTTTAAATTAGTTTCCTGGTATGATAATGAGTACGGATATTCAAGTAAATTAATTGATTTATCTGTTCATATTGCAGGTTTAAAATAATATTATATATTTTTGCAAAATCCCGTTATCTTAAAATAACGGGATTTTCTTATTTTGTTATGTCTTTAATTAGTGTAAAATCAACACTTTTAACTAATTAGAGAAAAACTAATCCAAAAACTAAATAAAATGAAATTAATAGTTGATAGTGGATCTACTAAAGCCGATTGGATTGCAATTGATGATAATGGAAAAGTATTGTTCACCACACAAACTTTAGGATTAAATCCTGAAATTCTTGACGAGCCGGAAATTATTATACGATTAAACGATCGTTTTGATATTTTACAAAATAAAAAAAATGCAACTCATTTATTTTTTTATGGGGCAGGTTGTGGAACTGACCGAATGAAAGAAGAGTTGAAACGAATTTTTCAGGACTATTTCTCAAATGCTATCGTAGATGTTCAGGAAGATACTTATGCTGCTGTTTATGCTACAACTCCTAAAGGCGAAGAAGCCATTGTATCTATTTTAGGAACAGGTTCTAACTGCAGTTATTTTGATGGGAAAGCATTGCATCAAAAAGTACAGTCGTTAGGATATATCGTAATGGATGATTGTAGTGGAAATGTTTTCGGAAAAGAATTAATCAGAAAATATTATTTCAATAAAATGCCTAAGGAATTAGCAGTTGAATTCGAAAAAGAATACGATGTTGATCCAGATTTTATTAAAAATAAACTATACAAAGAGCCAAATCCAAATGCATATTTGGCGACTTTTGCAAAATTCCTGATCAAACATAAAGACACAGAGTTTTGTAGAAAAATCATTTTTAAAGGAATGAAATCTTTTGTGAAGAACTACATTAAACAATTTGATAATTGTAAAGAAGTTCCGGTACATTTTGTGGGTTCTATTGCTTTTTATCTAAAAGATGAATTACAGGAAACATTTAATAAATATGAACTTCAATTAGGAAATGTTTTAAGAAGACCTATTGACGGATTAATTGCTTATCATGTTGCTAATCAATAAATAAAAATAAGAGATGGAAATTGCTATAATAGCTCACGATGGGAAAAAGGCAGATATGGTTCAGTTTTTAAACAAAAACAAAAGTCTTCTTCTTAAAGAAAACATTAAACTAATTGCAACAGGAACAACAGGAGGTAAAGCCGAAAATGCTGGTTTTAAGGTAAAAAAGATGCTTTCAGGGCCTCTTGGAGGTGATGCACAAATTGCAGCAAGAGTAGCAGAAGGAAAAACGAAAATGGTTTTTTTCTTTAAAGATCCGCTTGCCAGTCATGCTCATGAAGTTGATATTAACATGTTAATCCGTGTTTGTGATGTTCACAATGTGCCATTGGCAACTAATGAAGCATCGTCGCAATTATTGTTAAATGCCATCGCTTTGCAGTTATAGAAAAGCCATGTTTAGATATAAAAAAAACCGTTGCAATTTGTAACGGTTTTTTTGTGTTATGATTTTAGCTTTAAACTTATATTAAACTCTAAGTATAAATCTGAAACTATGAAACAAGTTCTTATTGCACGGCAATTACAGAAATCTCAATATTTACATTTTTAGGTAAACAGGCTACTTGTACAGTTTCGCGTGCAGGAGCTGTTTTTTCGTTAAAATAAGAACCGTAAACAGTATTTATAGCGCCAAAATTATTCATATCCATAATAAAAATAGTGGCTTTTACAACGTTTTCAAAAGTCATGTCTGCTGCTTCTAAAATTGCTGCAATATTTTGCATTACCTGAGTGGTTTCATTATTAATGTTGTCAGTAACCAATTCTCCCGAAGCCGGATTAATAGCAATCTGACCAGAAGCATAAAGTGTGTTTCCTGATAACACAGCCTGATTGTAAGGGCCAATTGGTGCCGGAGCTTTTTCTGTAAAGATGATTTTTTTCATATCTAAATAATATTTGGTTTTTAGGAATAAGTAATCATGATATAACTTTTTGTACGACAATTATCGATTTGATGTACTGCGTTTGTTCCATTTAATATCACTAAGCATTCCTGATTTGATTCCAATAAAGAAATTCCAGTTAGAGTTTACTCCAATTGGAGACCAGTTAAAAGCCATTCTCCAGCTTAATAAATCTCTTTCAAAGCGAAATTGAGTAAAAGTAACCCCTTTTTGTACAAAATCATACCCTGTAGAAACTCCGCCTTTCCATTTTGGCGTAATATCCATATTGGCAGAAATCATAATAGAGTTATTACTGATCTTATTTTCTCTGTTTACATTAGAATAGGTTAGGGAATAGGCTAATGTCATATCCCATGGAAGCTTAGAATTAAAGAATTCAGTTATAACATCTTTACCATCGTCTTTTTCATTGGCAAACTGGCTATTTCTGCTGTCATTCAGGTCGGTATTCGTTCCAAATAAATCATCTTTACGACCACCATTCCGCTCACTCTGCTTGTTTTCCTGTTCCTTGCCACCTTTATTGGAAAACGAGTAGTTTAAAGTAACATTTGCACTGGTCATTCTAAACAAGCTTCCTCCGTTATCAATATTGTAGGTGTTAATTCTGGTTCCTCCATTATCAATCGCATAAGGATCCAATGTAGCACCAAAATTCACATTCATTTTATTGTCAAAGAACTGTGTTCCTCCACTTACAAGTACAGGCTGCCAGGCTAAAGTTTGTTTTCCGTCTGCGTCAAAATTATAACTCGTACTAAAGTTTAAATTGTTTAGCAGCATGATTTTTTTAGGTTCTGTTTTTGTGCTGTCTCTGTCTCTTACTTTAGCTTCAAAAGTATTACTTAAAGCAAATGATACAATATTAGAATTGCTTTTTCCAGGTGCACCAAAAATACCTCCTTCAAATCTTGAATAAGTAGAGATTTTACCCGAAGCATCAACAGTGTAATTATTGTAATACTGATCAAAACTTGGTGTGTACGAATAGGTAATAGTTGGACGCATTACGTGTCGAATAGACTGAATTCTTTTGTCGTCACCAAAATTAAAGGTACCGTAAATTGTAGTTCCTAAATTTGTACTAAAATTATATGTTCTGTAAGCATCAAAACCATTTACAGTTTTGTCTATAACTTTCCCCTGCGAAGAATCGTAATTTTTATCGATTGTTTTAGTTACCCATGTTTCCTGATAATTTGTTGAGGCACCGGCACTAAAGTATTTAAAAAGTTTAAAGTTTGTACTAATAGGAATAGTATGTTGCATACCTATTTGAGCATCTCTGAACATTTGTGGTTTAAAGAACAATGAATCTTTTGTAGTAAAGCTATTTTTACCACTTACATTATATTGTAAGTTGATGTTTTTTATAAACCCTTTTTTAATACCATCTTTTCCAACAAAAGGATAAACACGATCAATACTTCCTTGTAAAGATGGTAAAGTCATTTGTATTTCCTCAGTTTGGGTATTTTGTTGGTGTGTGGCTGTTAAGGAAATACGTGCCTGCGGAATCGTGTTAAATGTTTTGTTATAAGAGATCGATGAACTTAAAGTGTTGTTCAGATTTGATCCTATATTGACCTGATTAATCGATCGCTTAAAGTATTTACTACTACCCATGTTTACTGAAGCAGAAAAAGTCGAATTTGGATTCGATTTTGTGTCTTTAGAGTGCGACCATTGAATATTATAGATGCTTTGTTTAGAATAGTCAGGGTATCCTCTTTCACTGCTAATCAGGTTTTCGAATCGGATATTAACATTTCCCCGATATTTGTATCGTGTTGCGTATGCTGATTCAAAACGCATGGCATAACTACCGTTTGTATAATAATCTCCTAAAACAGTTAAGTCATAATTATCGCTTAGAGCAAAATAATAACCTCCGTTTTGTAGAGAAAACCCTCTGGTGTTAGAGTCGTTATAACTAGGGATAATAATACCGGAAACGCTTTTTTCCTGAGTCATAGGAAAAAAGGCAAAAGGCAATGCTAATGGAGTAGGTACATCTGCAATGACCATTTGAGTAATCCCAACAACAACTTTTTTATTAGGAACAAATTTTACCTTGTTCGTTCGGAAATAGTATTCCGGGTCATCAATATCTTTTGCTGTTGTAAAACGAGCGCCTTTTAAAAAGTAAACAGAATCGTTTTCTTTTTTGGTAACAGCAGCTTTTATTTTAAATTCGCCTTGTTCAGTTCTTGAATTGTAGATTAAGGCTTTTTTTGTTTTGAAATTAAAGCGAATAGAATCCGGCTGAACTTCACTGGCTCCCTGTTTGAAGTTCGGGTACTGAATTAAAACTCCTGCAGAATCCTTTATTCTTCCGGCATAAACTTCATCTTTCTCAAGATTTAAAACAATGATACCAGATTTTAATTCAACATCTTTATAATATAATTCAGCTTCATTATATAAAGTAAGTGTTTTGGCTTTTTTATCATACTTTGCATAATCTTTAGCCTTATATTTGGTAACAGCATCCAGAAAATTCTTTTTTGCCTTAACGGTGTCTAGTTTTATAGTGTCGGTTACAGTCGCTGGAGCTTTATCTGTTGCAGATTTTGATTTATCTGTTTGTTTTACAGTTGGTAAGGGCTTTTTTTTGTTTTTAATCTCCTGCGAATATAAATTACCACATCCTAAAGTTAGGAAAAATGATAATAAAACGATATTAAATAAGTTTGTATGCAAAGGTTTAAATGCTATTTTTGTAAAATTATGGCTTGTTTTTTGACATGTCAAACTTACATATAATTTTTTGTCAAAAATAATCAATTGTAAAAATTATAGCTGTTGCGTTTTATTAAAATTAACTTTTAGATTTATGAATAGATTTAACAAAATTAAAGTAATATTTACTTTTTTTCTAACAATATTGTCATTTTGCGCTTATAGTCAGGCAAATGTTTTTAAGGTAACACTTGATGCAGGACATGGAGATCATGACTTTGGCGCCGTTTACAGCGGACGAATTGAAAAAAATATTGCTTTGGCTATTGTTCTAAAAGTGGGGAAAATTTTAGAAGCCAGTCCAAATGTTAATGTGATTTATACCCGTAAAACTGATGTTTTTATTGATTTGGTAGAAAGAGCCAATATTGCCAACAGAGCAAACTCTAATATTTTTGTGTCTATACACTGTAATGCAAACAAAAATACTGCGGCAGACGGAACAGAAACTTATGTAATGGGTCTAAGTAAAGTAGCATCGAATCTTGAAGCTGCAAAAAAAGAGAACTCTGTAATTACATTAGAAAAAGATTATAAACGTAAATATGAAGGTTTCGATCCTAATTCGCCGGAATCAATGGTGGGGATGACCTTAATGCAGGAAGAATATCTGGATAACAGTATTTCATTGGCCAGCAAAATCGAAGATAATTTTGATAAGCTTGGAAAAAAACTTCGTCACGGTGGTGTAAAACAAGCGCCGTTTATGGTACTTCATAAAGCGTATATGCCAAGAGTATTGGTAGAAACAGGTTTTGTTTCCAATCCTACAGAAGGGAATATTTTAAACTCTGAAGAAGGGCAAAATGATATCGCAAAAGCCATAGCAGAAGCTATTTTAAGTTACAAGAACGAATATTTTGGTTCAGGTGCTTCTGAAATAATAGAAGCAAGACCAGCAAGAGATACTTCAACACCTAAAAAAACTAAAGTAGTCGAAACACCTGCAGCGGCTAAAAATGCTCCAAAAGGAATTTCATTTAAAGTACAGTTAATTGCCAGCATTAAAAAAACACCATTAGAGCCAAAAAACTTTAAAGGACTAAAAAATGTTACAATGTTGTACGAAAATAATATTTACAAATATTTTTATCAGGAAACTTCAAGTTACGATACGGCCAAAAAATATTTGGAAGAAGCTAAAGATAAAGGATATGGAGCTGCTTATTTAGTTGCAACTAAAGACGGAGAAAAGATCAGTATTCAAGACGCCATTAAATAATAGCTTCTAGTTCGAATATTTATATTAATTTTGTACAAACACTAAGAATTTTGAAACTAACACGAGAAATTAAAACGGCTATATTAGTCATCGCGTCAATCTTATTATTTATTTGGGGTTATAGTTTTTTAAAAGGTAAAGACCTTTTTGCAAATTATAAAACATTATACGTAGAATATGATAATGTTGAAGAACTAGCACAATCAGCACCAGTTACCATAAACGGACTTGTAGTTGGTAAAGTAAGTAAGATTACAATTAATGAATTAACAGGTAAATTATTAGTTGAACTTCAGCTAAAAACAAATTTTCCTATTTCTAAATCTAGTAAGGCATCTTTATATTCAGCCAGTTTAATTGGAGGAAAGCAAATTGCTATTATTCCTAATTTAGCAGATAAAGAACCTGCCGAAGACGGTCAGACACTCCAGTCTGATGTTAAGCTGGGATTAACAGAAACTTTGGGGAATAAAATCGAGCCTATCCAGCAAAAACTAGATCAGATGCTTGTTAATATTAATACTCTGGTTACCGGATTAAATAATGTTTTAGACAAAAAAGGACAGGAAGATCTAAAAAAATCATTGTCAGAATTAAGTCAGACCATGGAGCAATTTCATAGAGCTTCCGGAAGTCTTAACTCTATTTTAGATACAAATAAAGGTCAGATTAACGGAGTTGTAACAAACTTTAATAAAATGTCAAGTAACTTTAATAAAATTTCTGATTCTTTAAACAAAGCTGATTTAGGAAAAACAGTTAGAAATCTGAATCAGACTTTGGCTAAAGTGGATGGCATAATGAGTAATTTAAACTCAGGAAAAGGCACAGCTGGTAAATTGTTAAATGATGATGCTTTATATAATAATCTTGCTAAAACTTCAAAAGAGTTAGAATTGTTATTACAGGATGTTCGTCTTTACCCAACACGTTATGTAAACGTTTCTCTTTTTGGAAAGAAAAACAAGCCATATGTAGCGCCTACAGAAGATACAAATTCAACGACTAAAAAATAATTAGATGGGTTATTTAGATAATATTTTATTCGCTATACTTCTTATAATTGGTTTCGGTTTTTTTGCAGCGAGCGTAAAAAAAATCATCCGAAATATTAATTTAGGAGTAGATGTAAATCGAAAAGATAATTCTAAAGCTCGATGGAAAAACATGGCATTGATTGCTCTTGGGCAGTCAAAAATGGTGAGACGCCCTGTAGCCGGAATATTGCATATTTTTGTATATGTAGGTTTTGTAATTATTAATATCGAATTACTCGAAATTATCATTGATGGATTATTTGGAACACATAGAGTTTTTGCACCTTATTTAGGAGTAGTCTATGATGTTTTAATTGCGTCATTTGAAATATTGGCAATACTTGTCATTTTTGCTGTAACCGTTTTTTGGATCAGGAGAAATGTAATAAAATTAAAACGTTTTATAAATCCTGATTTAAATGGATTTCCACGAAGCGATGCAAATTATATTTTGTATTTCGAAACCGTTTTGATGATTTTGTTTTTGTTAATGAACGCTTCTGATTTGCATTTGCAAAATGTTCCCGGAGGATTTTCTCATTTTCATAAAGCAGGAAGTTTTCCTGTAAGTCAGCTTATTGCGCCAATGTTTAACGGAATGTCAAACGAATTAGTTGGGCTATTGTTTGAGGCTTTTTGGTGGTTGCATATTGCAGGTATTTTAGTTTTTATGAACTACTTATATTTTTCAAAACATTTACACATTCTTTTAGCTTTTCCAAATACTTATTTTGCCAATTTGAACCCGGAAGGACAATTTGATAACTTAGAATCTGTTACCAAAGAGGTAAAGTTAATGATGGATCCAAATGCAGACCCTTTTGCGGCTGCTCCGGTTGACGAAAATGCGGTTCCGGCTAAATTTGGTGCAAGCGATGTTCAGGATCTAAACTGGGTACAATTGTTAAACGCTTATACTTGTACAGAATGTGGTCGCTGTACATCATCATGTCCTGCAAATCAAACCGGAAAAAAATTGTCTCCTCGTAAAATTATGATGGATACAAGAGATCGTTTGCAAGAAGTTGGAAAAAATATCGATGCCAATAAAGGTGTTTTTGTTCCGGATAACAAAACATTATTAAACGATTATATTACACCAGAAGAATTGTGGGCGTGTACGTCTTGTAATGCCTGCGTAGAAGAATGTCCGGTAAATATTAGTCCGTTGTCTATTATTATGGATATGCGTCGTTATTTAGTGATGGAACAAAGTGCGGCTCCAATGTCACTAAATGCTATGATGACCAATATTGAAAATAATGGTGCGCCTTGGCAATATAGCCAGCAGGATAGATTAAATTGGAAAAACGAAAATTAGAAAAGTTTAATTGGTTATTTGTTTAACCGTTTAATCGATTAAATAAAAATAATTTCGGTTTTAGTTTTTGTTTGGGCTGATAAAAGGCGATTAAGCAAATTAACGATTAACCGATTTAACAACAGAATAAGATGTCAGAAAGTTTAGTAGTGCCAACAATGGCTGAAATGCTAGCTCAGGGAACTCAGCCAGAAGTTTTATTTTGGGTTGGTTGTGCGGGAAGTTTTGATGATAGAGCAAAAAAAATAACAAAAGCATTTGTGCGAATCTTAAATCGTACTAATGTTTCTTTTGCGGTTCTGGGTACCGAAGAAAGTTGTACCGGAGATCCTGCAAAACGTGCCGGAAATGAGTTTTTGTTTCAAATGCAGGCCATGATGAATATCGAGGTCTTGAATGCTTATGAGGCTAAAAAAATCGTTACCGCTTGTCCGCATTGTTTTAATACTCTAAAAAATGAATATCCTGAATTAGGAGGAAATTATGAGGTAATTCATCATACAGAGTTTTTGAAGTCATTAATTGATGACGGAAGATTAACTGTTGAAGGCGGACAGTTTAAAGGAAAGAAAATTACTTTTCATGATCCTTGTTATTTGGGAAGAGCGAATAAAGTATATGAAGCGCCAAGAGATTTAATTCAGAAATTAGATGTTGAATTGGTTGAGATGAAACGCTCAAAAGCAAACGGATTATGTTGTGGGGCAGGTGGGGCACAAATGTTTAAAGATGCTGAACCTGGAAACAAAGAAGTAAACGTATTGCGTACAGAAGATGCTCTGGAGGTAAAACCGGATATTATTGCAGCGGGTTGTCCGTTTTGTAATACGATGCTAACTGATGGTATCAAACATCAGGAGAAAGAAGGGCAGGTTAAAGTAATGGATGTCGCAGAATTAATTGCAAATGCACAGGATTTATAAAAGGAGCTAAAGTTCTAAGATGCTAAGTTTTTTAGCTGGAACCTGAAACTTTCAAAAATCTAAAATTAAAAATCTAAAATTTAAAAATGTATATACCTTTTGAAAATTTACCTGGTGAATCAAGAGTTTGGATTTACCAATCGAACAGAAAATTTTCTGAGGAAGAGTTTTCTGAAATAGAAACAGATTTGAAAGCTTTTGTAGAGCAATGGGCTGCACACGGCACTAGCCTTGAAGCTTCGTTTTTGCTTAAATACAATCGTTTTATTATACTGGCTGTAAATCAGGATGTGCAGGCAGCGACTGGTTGTTCTATCGATAGTTCGGTAGAATTTATTCAGGGTTTAGAGAAAAAGTACAATGTTGATTTGCTCGATAAAATGAATGTTACTTTTAAACTGGGCGAACATATTGCACATAAACCATTAATTGATTTTAAGAAAATGGTTAAAGATAAATCAGTTTCTGAGAATACGATTGTTTTTAATAATCTGGTAAATAATATCGAAGAATTTAATGAATCCTGGGAAGTTCCTGCTGCCGATAGTTGGCATAGCAGATTTTTCTAAGAGAAATTTATAATAATTGAAAAGGCATGAAATTTTGGTTTTGTGCCTTTTTTTGTTTTTTATTGTTTCAGGTTTAAAGTTTCAGGTTTTGGAAAAGTTTGTCGTTCCTCGGAATGACAAAGTTATCGTTTAAAGGACTCATGAAAACAAAAACATCTTGTTTAGCCCCGATGGAAGCGGTATCCTTTTTCTGGCTTCTTTAGACAGAAAAAGATATAGCGTACAGCGGGACAACTGGTCTTTTTTGAAAATATTGTTCTGCTTCCAAGAATATTTATCAACCAGAATTAATCTAATTTTGTCAAAAATCTAACACTTTAAAATCTCAATTAAATGCTATTTTTGAGTATTTTCGTAGAATTAAATTTAATACATGAAAATAGCAATAGTTTGTTATCCTACTTTTGGCGGTAGTGGTGTAGTGGCCACAGAGTTAGGTCTTGAATTGGCCAGAAGAGGACACGAAATCCATTTTATTACTTATAGTCAGCCTGTTAGGTTGGCGCTTTTGAATCCTAATGTTCATTATCACGAAGTAAACGTTCCTGAATATCCTCTTTTTCATTATCAGCCTTATGAGTTGGCTTTGTCAAGTAAATTGGTCGATATGGTGAAATTATATAAGATTGAAGTTTTGCATGTGCATTATGCTATTCCTCATGCTTATGCGGGTTATATGGCGAAACAAATGCTGAAGAATGAAGGAATTAATCTTCCGATGATTACAACGCTTCACGGTACTGATATTACTTTGGTTGGAAACCATCCTTTTTATAAGCCTGCGGTGACTTTTAGCATCAATAAATCTGATTATGTGACTTCGGTTTCTCAGAGTTTGAAAGATGATACGTTGAAATTATTCAAGATAAAGAATAAAATTAAAGTAATTCCGAATTTTATTGAGTTGGATAAAGTCAGGAAAGATCCGTTACAGCCTTGTCATCGTTATGTGATGGCAAAGGAAAATGAACGAATTATAACGCACATTAGTAACTTTAGAAAAGTAAAACGTATTCCGGATATTATTAAGATTTTTTATAATATTCAGAAAGTTATGCCGGCTAAATTAATGATGGTAGGAGATGGTCCTGAAAAGGAAAAAGCCGAAGTTTTGTGTATGGAATTGGGGATTTATGATAAAGTAATCTTTTTTGGCAATAGTAATGAAATCGATAAAATCTTATGTCTTACCGATTTGTTTTTGCTTCCGTCAGAAACGGAGAGTTTTGGTTTAGCGGCGTTAGAAGCAATGGCTTGTGGAGTTCCTGTTATTTCGAGTAATTCGGGAGGTTTGCCAGAAGTTAATTTTGATGGTGTTTCAGGATATTTGAGTAATGTTGGGAATGTAGAAGAAATGGCGGCCAATGCGATCAAAATTCTTAAAGATGATGCAACTTTAAATGAATTTAAAGCAAACGCTTTAGAAGTGGCTAAGAAATTTGATATAAAGAACATTTTGCCTAAATACGAAGCTTTGTATAAAAGAGCAATTGACGATTATAAGGAATAAGGAGATTAATTTTAAAAATAAACGTAAATGAAAAAAGTAATTTCGGTTTTAATCGTTTTTGTTTTGATTTCTTGTGGAGCAAAAAAAACTACAGAATCAGGATCGAAAGTTTTGTATGAAGTGCTTACGGAGCAATCTGATGGCGGCGGAAATATTAAATTTTTTGAAATTCTGACAGAACCAAACGAAATCAAAATGTTAGAAAATGATCCGCTGCTGAAGGAGAAAATGAAGCATGATGATATTGGAAATTCGAATTATGTAATCCTTAATATGGGAGAAAAAAATACCGGAGGTTATTCTATTGGGATTGAAAAAGTAGAAGAAACGGATAAAAATATCATCATTACGGTTAAAGAAAATAATCCTGCTCCGGATGCTATGGTAACACAGGCAATTACGTATCCTTATACCGTAATAAAAGTGCATTCTAAAAAAGAAATTATTGTAAAGTAATATTTTAAAAAAAATGCTGCAGGTGAATGTCCGGCTCAGCGAAATCGAAACTCTTTCAGCATCTTAAGCTCTTCGGATTTGTTTAGAGTGATAATGATTTTAAGTAAAAAAATAAATCCTGGCGCTCTTCAACGACAGGATTTATTTTACAATTATTTTTTAGTTTAATCTTAGAATCTGAATTTAACTCCTAAGCCTACATCAAATCCAAAATTGTCATCGTCATAGTATCCGGAACCAATTTCTGGTCTTGCATCTAATGAAAGTGTAATAGGCACTTCTTTAAAAGCATATTCTATTCCGATATCTCCGGCTGCGAATACATAAGTTCCACGGTCATTATATTTGCTGTTGTTTGCGTAATAATTGTGATCCCATGCAGCGATACCACCACCAACACCGGCGTACCAGTTAAAACCGCCATCAATGTTCCAAACCCATTGGTAAAGAGCCACTGCTTTTATGGCATCTACATTGCTGCTGTTTCTCCATCCTAAATCAAATTCAAGTCTGTTTTTTTGATTTAATCCTCTTTGGTAAGATATTTCTCCACCAAAACCGTTATTGTCGCCTAAGCGTATACCAAGTGCATTTTTAGCAATTTCTTGTGATTGTGCCGTAAATGCTAATCCTAATAGCATAAGGGCAGATAAAATGATTTTTTTCATAAATGGGTTATTAATTTTTTTTCAAATGTAATGTTGCGTATAATCTTCAAACGTATATTATTTTTGAAAATTGTTATATAATTCACATTTTTCAATAACCGGAATTTATTTTTTAAGTAAAGTTTTGTCTTATAAAACAGGGTTTAAGGTCGTTGAGTCTTATTTGTTCAGAATGATAGAAGAAATTAATTGTGAACTCAGGATGTCTTCCATTTCAAAAAGATTTTCTTCTTCTGTAAAATTACTTTCGGCATAAGAATATAATTTCCAGCGTTTTTTATGATACTCCAATGCGGTTAAATTTTCTACCCAATCACCAGAATTTAAATATAGTGTAGAACCGTATTTGTTTTCTTTTGTAATGATTTTTGGTTCGTGTATATGTCCGCAAATTACATAATCGTATTTTTTTTCTATGGCCAGATCTGTTGCAGTGGTTTCAAAGTCAGATATAAATTTGACTGCTTTTTTAACGCTGGCTTTTATTTTTTTTGAAAAAGAATAGGGTTCGCGGCCTAATTTTGCCAGACACCAGTTTGCAAAGCGATTCGTGAGGATTAAATAGTCATAACCCAATCCGCCCAGTTTTGCAATCCATTTAGAATGCTGAACAGAAGCATCAAACACATCTCCATGAAAAATCCATGCTCTTTTATCGTCCAGTTCCAGAACTAATTTGTCTACCAAAGAAAAATTACCCATATTCATATCACTAAACTTTCTTAGAATTTCATCATGATTTCCGGTAATGTAATACACTTTTGTACCTTTAGAAGCCATTCCGATTATTCTTTGAATGACTCTTAAATGAGCTTTTGGAAAGTATGATTTTCTAAATTGCCAGGCATCAATAATATCACCATTTAAAACAAGTGTTTTGGGTTTAATGCTTGACAGATAGTTGTTTAGTTCTTTTGCGTGACTTCCGTAAGTTCCCAAATGAACATCTGAAAGAATGACCAATTCGACATTTCTCTTTTTCAATTTTTCTTTTTTTGAAGTTTAACAAATAAAAGAATCTTTGGGGGGATTTGTTTTATCAAAAGGTTATCAATTTGGGTACAATTTTAATAAATTATGATTTTTAAACTCCTTATGGTTTGCTTAATAATACTAATTTTAAATTTTTTAATTTAATTCATAAAACTTACATTTGCTCAAAACAAATTACAATGGCAGGAAATAGCTACGGCACCCTATATAAAGTTACAACATTTGGAGAATCTCATGGTGAAGCTTTAGGCGGAATTATAGATGGTTGTCCATCAGGAATCGAACTTGATCTGGAAGCAATTGAAGTGGAAATGTCCCGAAGAAAACCAGGACAATCAGCAATTGTAACCCAACGTAAAGAACCGGATTCGGTTCAGTTTTTATCCGGAATTTTTGAAGGTAAAACTACAGGAACTCCTATTGGTTTTATTATTCCGAATACAAACCAGAAATCAGACGATTATTCACATATAAAGGATAATTACAGACCTAGTCATGCAGATTATGTTTATGATCAAAAATATGGTTTTCGTGATTATCGCGGTGGCGGAAGAAGTTCTGCAAGAGAAACAGCAAGCAGGGTAGTAGCCGGCGCAATTGCTAAGCAAATGCTGCCTGAAATTAAAATCAATGCTTATGTTTCTGCGGTTGGGCCAATTCATTTAGATATACCTTATCAGGATTTAGATTTTTCGAAAATAGAAAGTAATCCTGTTCGTTGTCCTGATGAAAAATCGGCAGCAATTATGGAAGAATATATTCGTGATATCCGCAAACAGGGAGATACTGTTGGTGGAGTTGTTTCATGTGTTATTCAAAATGTTCCGGTTGGTTTAGGTGAGCCTGTTTTTGATAAATTACATGCTGAATTAGGTAAAGCAATGCTTTCGATTAATGCTGTAAAAGGTTTTGAATACGGAAGCGGTTTCTCCGGTTCTGAAATGAAAGGAAGTGAGCATAACGATTTATACAATCCTGACGGAACTACAAAAACAAATCTTTCAGGAGGAATTCAGGGAGGAATAAGCAACGGAATGGATATTTATTTCAGAGTTGCCTTTAAACCTGTTGCCACTATAATGCAAACACAGGATTCTCTTGATAATAAAGGAAATATAACACCTATGACTGGTAAAGGCCGCCATGATCCGTGTGTAGTACCTCGTGCAGTGCCAATTGTTGAAGCAATGGCTGCAATTGTTTTGGCTGATTTTTATTTAATCAACAAAACATATTAATTAAAGTTAAGACAGTGAGGGTCTTAATATTTTAATCTAAAAAAACAAATTAATGCAAGTTACAGAAACTAAAAAAAAATCATTTCTTTCAGGATTAACAGGGCAAATTATAATTGCAATGATTCTTGGTGCAACTTTAGGAATTATATTGCACAACTCAATTTCGCCTGAAGCAGCACAATCGTTCAGTGCTAAAATTAAAATGCTGGCGACTGTTTTTATCCGATTGGTACAAATGATTATCTCTCCTTTGGTGTTTACTACTCTGGTAGTTGGAATTGCTAAGTTAGGGGATATAAAAACCGTAGGTAGAGTAGGCGGAAAAGCGCTGGGATGGTTTTTTACGGCTTCGTTTATATCGTTGTTAATTGGATTGTTTTATGTAAACATTTTAGAACCAGGCGTAGGTTTAAAGCTGGATCATGTTGATATGAGTGCAGCTTCTGAAGTAACAGCAAAAACAACAACTTTGTCTTTTGAAAACTTTATTGAACATATTGTTCCTAAAAGTATTTTTGAAGCCATGTCAACCAATGAAATTTTGCAAATTGTAATATTCTCGATCTTTTTTGGTTTAGCTGCAGCTTCATTAGGTAGTACTGTAAAACCGGTAATAAATGCCTTAGACAAAGTATCTCATATCGTTCTGAAAATGGTAAATTATGTCATGAACTTTGCTCCAATAGGAGTTTTTGGTGCCATTGCAGGAGTATTTGCCATTAGAGATGCAGAAGAATTGATTATTACGTATTTTAAATTCTTCGGATCGTTTTTAGTAGGAATTAGTACTTTATGGTTTGTGCTGATATTGGTAGGTTATATTTTCTTAAAAGGAAGAATGACTGAATTATTGAGACGTATTGTTGGTCCATTGGCTATTGCTTTTGGAACAACGAGCAGTGAAGCTGTTTTTCCAAAATTAACAGAAGAATTAGAAGATTTTGGAGTAAAAGACAAGATTGTATCTTTTATGTTGCCACTTGGATATTCGTTTAATCTGGACGGAAGTATGATGTACATGACTTTTGCCAGTATTTTTATTGCTCAGTTTTATGGAGTACATTTAGATTTAGGAACGCAAATGGTGATGCTTTTGGTTTTAATGTTAACCAGTAAAGGTATTGCAGGTGTACCAAGAGCCAGTTTAGTTGTAGTGGCGGCTACTTGCGGAATGTTTAAAATTCCTGTAGAGGGAATTGCATTAATCCTTCCAATTGATCATTTTTGCGATATGTTCAGGAGTGCAACAAACGTACTTGGGAATGCTCTTGCAACCTCTGTTGTTGGAAAATGGGAAGAAGATAAAGAATCAGACATTGTTTCTGAAGACTAATAATTATTTGTTTTTTTCTTTAAGATAAAACGAAAAATTAACAGTAAATAAATAAAAAAGAGGGCCGTATTTTCGTGTGAAATACGGCTTTTTTTTATTTTTAAATGTATATTTGATGAAATTAGCCGATTTATGCCCCGAATACGGATTTTTTTATTGCTCTTTTTGCTGAACTGTCTTACCAGTTCAGTATTTGCACAACCAGAACCTTCCTCAGAAGCAAAGATAAATGAGCTTGTAAAAGAAGCATTAGCTAATTATAGAGAATCAAACTTCGAGAAATCACTCATTATCTCAAGAATTGCATTAAACGCTGCCACAAGTGCTAAAAACGCCCCATTAATTTCACGTTCTTATAATATTATCGCAGCAAACTATAACGAGCTGGCAGAGATTGACAAAGCTTTGTTTTTTTACAATAAAAGTCTGTACTATGCCAACAAAACCAATAATGATTCGATAAAATACAATCTCTATAATAATCTTGGAAATGTATATTGTTTTGAGAAGAAACAATTTAATAAAGGTATTCAGTATTATAAAAAATCAATTGCCTATGGCTTAAAGATTAACGATATGAGCCAGATATATTTTACAAACGTAAATATCGCATGGGCTTATTTTGATATTAAAAAATTTAACGAAGGGTACCCTTTTTTAAAATTTGTAAACAGCAATAAAAGTAAATACGGAAATAAGTCTACAGAGATTATTGTAAATATGCTCAACGGTATGTATTTAAGTTACCGGAATCAATATGAGGCGGCAAATAATTATTTTATAAAAGCAATCAATGCCGGGAAAAAGAGTGAAGAGAAATCAGACCTCTCTTATGCGCATCTGGAATACTCAAAGTTTTTGACTAAGAATAAAAAATACAAAGAGGCTTATCACGAGCTTACGGCATACAATAAAATTACAGAAGAGTTATACAATCAGGAAAAACTTAAAAAAGCATCTATAGCCGGGTTTAATCTTGAGCTCGACGAATATAAAAGACAAATCGATAAAATTGAAAATGAAAAAGATTCACAATATCAAAGTCTGAAAAAATCAAGGATTATTGTCGTTTTATTTGTCCTTGTTTCCTTAATTCTTTTTATTCTGATTATTACTCTTATAAAAAATATCAGATTCAAGAAAAAGCACAATTTAGAGCTTTTAAAGGCAAAAGAGGTTGCCGAAGAAGCTTCTCTGCTCAAAACACAATTTATTTCGACTATAAGTCACGAATTGCGCACTCCGTTGTATGGCGTGGTAGGAATAACCAATATGTTGCTCGAAGAACATAAAGAATTGGCCCAAAGCAAACATTTAAGCGCCTTAAAATTTTCTGCCCGATATTTATTATCTCTTGTAAATGACATTCTTCAGATTAATAAAATTGAAGAGAATAAAGTAGTTTTAGAAAATCTCACATTCAATATTTCTGATGAGATTACAATGATCAAAAATTCACTTTCTTTTCTGTCCCAAAAAAACAATAATAAAATCTCTGTTTCTATTGATCCCTGTATTCCGGAATATTTAATCGGAGACAAGTTAAGACTGGCTCAGATCCTGATGAATCTGGTAAGTAATGCTTTGAAATTTACCAAAAACGGCACAGTCGAAATTGTGGTTAAACTAAGTAAGGTCGAAGGCAAAATATATTTTCTTGATTTTCTGATAAAGGATAACGGTGTTGGAATTGCTACTGTAGATCAAAGCAAGATTTTTGAAAAGTTTGTTCAGGTTGGAAGAAAAGATGAAGATTATCAGGGAACAGGTTTAGGATTAAGTATTGTAAAGAGGTTATTGGGGCTTTTTGGAAGCACGATTACTTTAGAGAGTAATATTGGTGTTGGTACTTCATTTATGTTTATGATTCCTTTTGAACATGATCCTAAAAAGACCAAACGTATTATTGATGAAATAGAAGTAGATTTAACTTCAAACGATACGTATAAGATTTTAATTGTCGAAGATAATGTTATCAATCAGTTGGTGACCAAAAAGATTATCGAAAAAAATAATTATGTCTGTAAAGTTGTTGATGATGGTTTTGCCGCTTTGGCTATTTTAGAAAAAGAAGATTTTGATCTTATTTTAATGGATATCAATATGCCTTTGATGAGTGGATTTGAAACGACTAAAAGAATTCGTTTAAAAAATATAAAAACACCTGTTGTGGCTCTGACGGCTTTTGATAAAGATGAAATAACAGATGAAGCAATTTCTTCAGGGATCAATGATATTATTATTAAGCCCTTTGAGCCGGTAAGACTTTTTAAAATTATAAGCTACTTAATAAATGAAGCAAAAAACGCTGGTTATTAATACCAGCGTTTTTTATTTTGTTTAGAAGCATTTGATTTTCTCGATTTGTGTGCACCACCGCTTCTGTTCGAATTTTTAGGTTTTTCTGCCGTTGCATCAGGGCTTCCGGAATGCCATTGATATGGATGATCTGCAATGGTTTTTACATCCACTTTTATTAATTTCTGAATGTCTTTCCAGTAAGGCTGTTCGTCTTTACCACAAAATGAAATTGCGATTCCTCCATTTCCGGCACGACCTGTACGTCCAATTCGGTGAACATAGGTTTCAGGGATATTAGGCAAATCAAAATTGATGACATAAGGCAACTGATCAATATCAATTCCTCGTGCTGCAATATCTGTAGCTACAAGAACGCCAACTTCTTTGTTTTTAAAAGCATCTAAAACACGTTGTCTTGCATTTTGCGATTTATCTCCGTGAATTGCTTCGGCAGGAATGTCTTTTTTACGTAATGCTTTTACCACATTATCTGCTCCGTGTTTTGTTCTTGAAAAAACCAGTACATTCGACAGATTTTCGTTTTTGATTAAATGGTATAATAAATTTCTTTTTTCTGTTTTTTCAACAAAATAAATGCGTTGTTCTACATTTTCTGAGGTCGATGAAACAGGAGAAACTTCTACTTTTTCCGGATCTTTTAAAAACATTTCAGCCAGCTCACGAATTGCAATTGGCATCGTGGCAGAAAACAATAAAGTTTGTCTGTTTTTTGGAGTTAGTTTTACGATCTTTTTTACATCGTTTATAAAACCCATATCCAGCATTTGATCAGCTTCATCCAGAACCAAAGTGTGTAAATGATCTAAATCAAGAAAACCTTGTTTATGCAGGTCTAACAAACGTCCTGGTGTAGCCACCAAAATATCTACTCCGTTTTTTAGAGTATCTACTTGCGGATTCTGCGAAACACCACCGAAAATGGTTAACTGAGTTAGATTGGTGTATTTGGCATAAGTGTCAAAACTTTGTCCAATCTGAACGGCTAATTCACGGGTAGGAGTAACTATTAGAGCACGAATTTGTTTGGCTTTTTTAGATGAACCTACAATTCGGTGTAACTGATGTATAATTGGAATTGCAAATGCAGCGGTTTTTCCCGTACCAGTTTGTGCGCAGCCTATTAAATCCCTTCCGGCCAGAACAATCGGAATAGATTGTTCCTGAATAGGAGTAGGGTTTAGGTAGCCTTCTTCAAATACGGCTTTTTGTATACTTTTTGAAAGTGATAAATCTTCGAATAACATATCTTAAGTGTTAGGATTTTAGTTTTAAGTACTAAAATACTGTGCAAAGATAGCTTTATTCAGTTAACCGTTTATTTGATTCTTGGATTATTTGGGAAATGTGCGGTTTTAGGCCACTTGACCTTCAGTTGATTTTTTCTTTTTCATTATTTGCTTTTATAAAATCAGTGATGAGATACCCAATTAGTTTTCCAATTAAATTATTGTTTGGAGAATCAGCAAGATCCGGTGCTCCTTCGCAAATGTGTAAATAGGTAGCATTTTTATGTTGTCCGAAAAAAGAAATAAACTGACGTAGTTCTTCTACAGAAAAACCACTGATAGTCATAGCGCTGCTGGCAATGTTGGGAATTGCGTCCAGATCAATTTCGATTCCAAAAGAATCGGTTTTTATAAATTCCAGAGCCAGAGCCATCTCACGTTCAAAATCTTTTTCTTTACGAATGTTTACACTGTCGTAAGTGTTGTAACGTACTCTGTCTTCCAATTTTTTGATAATATCTAAAACGCTTTTTGAAGTATAGTTTTCATGCAGACCAAAAATGAAATATTTTTTCAGGAAACCTTCTTCATAAGCATACGAGAAACCATTTCCGCTATGGCGCCCTTCGAGAATTCTAAAATCAGAATGGGCATCAAAGTTAATGGCGTTTATGGGTTTTCCTTTGGCTAAAGCCGAACCTTTAATATTTCCGTAAGCATTGTTATGTCCTCCACCAATAATAATAGGGGTTTTTCCTGCTTTTATAATCGTAAAAATAATATGTGAAACCTCTTTGTCGATTTTTTCAACAAGCTGACTTAATTTAGAACGGTCGTCAATATCATTAAAGTCAAGATTTTCAACTTCACGCATTTCTTCGGCAACGTTTAGCTGTCCTAAAACAATAATCTGGCTGCCTTTAGAAAAACGATTGTGCTGGATGTTGGCAATACTTTTTATGGCGTTTTCCCATGCTGATGCCGCTCCTGGCCTTCCGTAATTAGCTCTGACGCCAATATCTTCCGGAATACCAAAAAGTACATACTTGGCCTCGCATTCTTTCAAAAAACTGATTTTATCAACTCCTTTAGGGATGACAATCATTTTTTCTCCGAATTTTATTTCACCACTACGATGATTGGTTACTTTTGCCAAATCGTTAACAGTAAAAGGAATTAGTTTCTCCATTAAAAAAAAAAATATTTTCCAAAAATAATATAATTGTAACAACTTACGTTAATACCTGTATATTAATTATTAAATTTGTTTTAAAGAAAATTATTTTAAATATGGAAAACCCAAAGAACAACAACTCAAGTCTAAAGGCGATAATCGCTGTTTTAGCAGTCCTACTAATTGTTAGTTTAGTGTATATTTTTAAATTATCATCTGATACAGATGTAGTTAAAACTGAACTTACAACTACAATGACAGAGAAAGAATCTGTTATGAAAGATTTGCAGGAATTAAAATCAACTTATGATGCTGCAATTGCTGAAAATACTTCAATGTCTGATGAGTTAATTCAGGAAAGAGACAAGGTAGTAGCTCTAATGGATGATTTAAATAAATCAAAAGGAGATGTGTCTAAATTCAGAGCGCAAGTTCAGGCAATGCAAGGTAAAATGAAAACTTTGGTTGCTGAGAATGACGAATTGAAAAAACAAAATGGTGTTTTAACTACTCAAAGAGATAGTACAATTGTCGTATTAGGTGAATCTAAAAAATACAATGAGGTGCTAGTTGGTCAAAACGAAGAATTGGCTAAAACTGTAGAAAAAGGTGCTAAATTATCTGTTTTAAATACAAAAACTTCTGCTTATAAATTAAGAAGTTCAGGTAAACAAATTGAAACTGATAAAGCAAGTCGTGCAGATATTTTAAAAATTAGTTTTACTGTTGCTGAAAACCAAATTGCCAAATCTGGTGATAAAACGTATTATGTACAGGTTATTGACTCTAAAAACAATGTTTTAGGAGATAAAAAAACTGAAAACTTTGGTGATAACTCTTTAACTTACAGTTTCAAAACTACTGTTAAATATGAAAACAAAACAGTTAATGTAAGTGAAGATTTACCAGGTAAAGATTTTGAAAAAGGAACTTACTTTATCAATGTTTTTGATAATGATGAATTGGTTTCTAAAACAAGCTTCAGTCTAAGATAATCTTAGTTGATTAGGAAATAAATACCACTAAAATAAAAAAGGTCTGTGATTTATTTTCACAGACCTTTTTTTATGTATTGAAATTATTTGGGTTTATTGTTTTCGTTTTTCAGAAGTGTAATAATTTTATAGGATTTCACCATTTACCAAAACATTTTCGATTAAATTACTGCCAAAAGCATATGGAATCTGGTAATAAGATGAAATTGGTTTTGTGATAATTAAGTTGGCTTTTTTTCCTTTAGTAATGCTTCCGTGTGTTTCAGAAATGCCCATTGCATAAGCTCCGTTAATGGTTGCGGCATTGATAGCTTCTTCAGGAGTCATTTTCATTTTGATGCAGGCTGTAGCCACCACAAAGTTCATATTTCCGGATGGAGTAGAACCTGGATTGAAATCAGTCGCCAGTGCAAGTGGTAATCCTGCTTTTATCATTTCGCGGGCAGGAGTGTAAGGAATACTTAAAAAGTAAGAGCAAGATGGTAATGCAACAGGCATTGTTTGGGTATTTTTTAAGGCTTCGATATCTTCCGGATTCATGATCTCAAGATGATCGACTGAAAGGGCTTTAAATTTAACGGCAGCCTGTAATCCTCCAATAGAATTAAACTGATTAACATGAATTTTTGGTACTAAGCCAAATTGAATACCTGCCTGCATGATTTGCTCTGTTTCTTCTACAGAAAAATAACCTGTTTCGCAAAATGCATCAATATAATCTGCTAGTTTGTTCTGAGCAATTTCGGGAATCATTTTAGTGATGATTTCATTGATGTATCCGCTTTTATTTTCTTTATAATGCAGCGGAAATGCATGAGCACCCAAAAATGTTGCTTTTATGGTAACGGGATAGTGAGCAGCCAGTTTTTTGATAACCCGAAGCATTTTTAATTCGCCTTCGACAGTAAGTCCGTAACCGGATTTAATTTCGACTGCTCCGGTTCCTAAGTGCATAACTTCTTCCAGACGAAGTTTTGACTGTTCGTAAATTTCGTCTTCAGAAGTTTCATTGAGTTTTTTAGCCGAATTTAAAATTCCGCCACCACGATTAGCAATCTCTTCATAGGAGAATCCGTTTATACGGTCAACAAATTCCTGCTCCCGATTACCGGCATACACAATATGAGTATGACTGTCGCACCAGGATGGAAGAACTACTTTTCCGGTGGCATCTATGCTATGATCAGCCTCGATTTCAGGTAGATTTTCCATAGAACCAAAATCACTAATAAGATCATCTTTTATAAGTAAAAAAGCATTTTTAATAGTGGGAAGAATTGCCATTTCAGCCCCTGAAACTTTCGAAACAGAGGTTTCGCGAACCTGAAGCAGTTCTTGTATGTTTGTAATTAAGGTTGTCATTTGTTTTTCGTGTATTATAAAAACACAAATTTCACGAACTAATCCGTGAAATTTGTGAAATTCATGTTTAAATCTATTTTATTTATTCTGAAACCGTTATTTCAAATATTTTGCTCCAGTTTTTACCTGTAACAAAAATTGTTTTTGTTTTAGGGTTGTAAGCAATTCCGTTTAAAACATCGTTTGAAGTAATGTCATTCATAGATTTACGTAAATCAGACATATTTAAAATTCCTTCAACAGCTCCTGATGTTGGATTTACAACAGCAATAGCATCTTTAAACCATACATTGGTATAGATTTTTCCGTTAATCCATTCTAATTCGTTTATGGCTTTAATTTTTGAAGTTCCTGAATAAACATTGATGTAATCTACCATCTTTTGCGTTGCAGGATCCATTTTCCAGATTTTTTCTGTTTTATCAGTCTGATAAATGTATTTACCGTCATTTGTCATTCCCCATCCTTCGATATCTTTATCGTAAGCAAAAGTTTTTTCCAGCTTTAAAGTTTTGGCATCATAGATAAAACCGGTTTTGTTTTGCCAGGTTAATTGAAATAATTTTCCGTTGATAAAAGTAATTCCTTCTCCAAAATATTTTTTATCAAGATCAATTTGTTTGAAAATTTTACCTGTTTTATAATCGTATTTTCTTAGATAAGAAGCACCTTCCTGTCCTGTACTTTCGTATAAAGTGTCATTATGAAACTCTAAACCTTCAGTAAAAGATTTCTTGTCGTGAGGATATGTATTCACGACTTTGTATTTTAATAATTTTGGTTCAATGTTCGAAACTAATTCAATTCTTTTAGTTGCATTAGAAGAATCACTTCCAAAATGTACTACAGCTTTTAAGTACTGATACCCTAATTTTTGATCCTTTAGTTCAAATTTAAATTTTTCAGCACCTTTGGTTGTTCCTACTCTTTTGTCGTTAACAAAGTAAGCAACGCTGTCAATTTCTTTCGAATTTGGGTTTAAAATGGTTATTGAAACTGACTCTTGCGGTAAAAAATGAGCCGGAAAAGCCGAATCATCGATGTTAAACAAAGAATTTTCACCTTTTTTTGTATCTCCACATCCGATTAATGTGATTCCTAATAAAATGACAGTTAGGAAGTTATATTTTTTCATAGTTTAAAATTTGAATAAGCCAATATACGATGATATTTTTATAGCAACAAAGCTCTTGCAAAAATATAAAAAGATTGTATATTTGCACCGGCAAGTCCTACACGACCAGCTCCTGCAGACTCCCCCAGGATGGGAACATAGCAAGGGTACGTGGTTGAGCGGTGCGATGTAGGTCGCTTGCCATTTTTTATTTTTTAGAATTTATATAAAAGTAGTCTTCCTTCGGGGGGATTTTTTTATTTTTACCCCTGGCGGAAGTTAGAAGTTTTAACTAATGCATCAAATCTAATCGCAGACAATCATATTTAATTTATAACATTTAACATCTAACTTAGTAATGAGTAAAGTCGTTTTAATTACCGGAGGATCCTCAGGGATTGGAAAATCAATTGGAGAGTTTTTGCAAAAAAAAGGTTTCGTGGTTTACGGAACGAGCAGAAATCCTGAAAAAGTTTTGAATTCAGTTTTTCCATTGGTGGCTTTGGATGTTCGTAATGCCGAATCAATAAAGTTGGCAGTGGCAAAAATTATTGCAAATTCTGGACGATTGGATGTGGTGATTAATAATGCCGGTGTTGGAATTACAGGACCTTTGGAGGAAATCCCGATGGAGGAAATCAAAAATAATTTCGAAACCAATTTTTTTGGACCTATTGAGGTTATGAAAGCTGTCTTGCCACAAATGCGTGAGCAAAAATCAGGTTTGATTATCAATATTACTTCTATTGCGGGATATATGGGATTGCCTTACAGAAGTGTTTATTCAGCTTCAAAAGGGGCTTTGGAATTGATTACAGAGGCTTTGCGTATGGAGGTAAAGTCTTTTGGAATTGAGGTTACAAATGTGGCGCCTGGTGATTTTGCTACTAATATTGCTTCGGGCCGTTATCATGCTCCGGTTTTAAAAGGTTCGGCGTATGAAAAAGTATATGGAGAAACACTTGCAACGATGAACGAACATGTGGATGCCGGAAGTAATCCGAACGAAATGGCAGAAGCTGTCTATAAAATCATGCAGCAAAAAAAGCCTAATGTGCATTATAAAGTGGGAGTTTTTATGCAAAAGTTTTCTATTGTTTTAAAACGTGCTCTTCCGGATAAAGTTTATGAAAAGATGTTGATGAATCATTATAAGCTATAAACGAAGAGAGAGGATTACGGAGTTTTGTAACGAGAATGTACGAGATGTTGCTGAATAAATTAGAGTTGAATGGAAAGAATTAAATAAAAAGAATTCTTCTACGTAATTTTAAGTTGTAATTTTGCACAGGATTTGCGTGAGGGATAGAGGCGGTATCCTTTTGTGAAGAGAAACGGAACAAAAGATAAAGCCGAAAGCCCGACCCTTGTGGTCACGCTCAAAGAATAATCAACACAATTAAATAAAATAGATTATGAAATTTTTTATAGACACAGCTAATTTAGCTCAGATTAAAGAAGCACAGGCTTTAGGTGTTTTAGATGGTGTAACAACTAATCCGTCTTTGATGGCAAAAGAAGGAATTACCGGAAAAAATAACATTTTAAAGCATTATGTTGACATTTGCAATCTTGTTGATGGAGATGTAAGTGCTGAAGTAAATGCGCTGGATTATGATGGGATGATTAAAGAAGGTGAGGAGTTGGCAGAATTGCACGAGCAAATCGTGGTGAAATTGCCAATGACTAAAGAAGGTGTGATGGCTGCAAAATATTTTTCGGATAAAGGAATTAAAACTAACGTAACACTTGTGTTTTCTGTAGGGCAGGCTATTTTGGCTGCAAAAGCAGGAGCTACTTATGTTTCTCCTTTTATTGGTCGTTTGGATGATGTTTCGACTGACGGATTAAACCTGATTGAAGAAATTAGACTGGTTTATGATAATTATGGTTACGAAACTCAAATTTTAGCTGCTTCTGTGCGTCATACGATGCATATTGTAAATTGTGCTAAAATTGGTGCTGATGTTATGACGGGACCTCTTTCTGCAATTTACGGATTGTTGAAACATCCTTTAACTGATATTGGTTTGGCTCAGTTTGTTGCTGATTTCGAAAAAGGAAATAAATAATTTATCCTTTTTTATATAATTTAAAACGCCATTTTTATTAGAAAAATGGCGTTTTTTTTGCTTTTATATGTCTGAAAAATAGGGGTGTATGAAAGAAAAAGTTATCCTGATTTATTGATAAAGTTATTGTTCATGCTGATAAAGATCTTTTCTATACGTTATCGGCGTAAATAAGGCTGCTTTTAAGAAGAATCTAAATGCAATTATTACAGCAAAATATTTTTTTAACAATAAAAAAATCCAAATTCCAATTGTTGATAAAATTGAAATTTGGATTTTATCCCGAAGCTTCGGGATTGGAGTTTTATAAAGGATTAGTGACCGCCTCCGCCACCTTCAATGTGATTAATCCCTTGTTTTTTTAAGATTTTAGGGCAATAAAAACCGTAGAATCCTAAATATGCAAAACCAATAAGTGGTACAATATAAGAGAAATGTGTCCATGTAATTCCAAAGATTCCGTCTGGACTTGTAAGGTCGATATCACAGATACTTCCCTGAACTAAAGGAATAACTCCTCCTCCAAGAATCATCATAATTAAGAAAGATGACGCTTTTCCAGTGTTTTTTCCTAAACCTGCAATCGCTAAATCGAAGATCGATGGCCACATGATAGATAAGAATAAACCTCCGGAGATAAAGAAGAATTTAGCAATAGAGGGATCTGGGTAAACTAATCCTGCAAACATCATTAATAAACCTGAGATTCCGAAAAGCATTAAAGTTTTTCCGGCATTTTTGCCACCAACAAAACTTATTGCTATAAATAATAAAATCCAGATTGGGTAGATGTAGAATGAAGAAACATCGTGCGCAGCAAAAATATTAGCTCCAATAATTACTCCAAATGCAACTGCAGGAACAATAAATTTAAGTGCTGTATTTACTAAGTTTGAAGTATTGAAAACGTTAACTCCGCCATTCCAGCGACCAATCATTAAACTTCCCCAGTATAGGGCGATAAACGGTGCAATGGCATCTTCTAAAACATTACCAAATTCTTTGGTATGTAATAAAGCGGGTAGATTACTAATGATAGTAACCTCGGTTCCAACATAGATAAAGATTCCTAACATTCCTAAATACAATTGTGGGTAATCAAGGATGTTGAATTTTTCGTGTGCAACTTTAGCTACTTCTTCCTCTTCTTTTGCGGGATCTTCGATTTTAGAGAAGTACATGAAGATTGCTACTGCAATAAATGCAAGACCCAAGATTATAAAAGGTAGTTTAATATCTTCTAATGAAAGAGAAGTTTTTTTGTCATTTCCCATTCCAAATAAAGCGATTCCTAATAAGATAGCCCCAATTGTTGTTCCAAAAGAGTTTATTCCTCCCGCTAATGTTAAACGGTGTGCTCCGGTTTGTGGGCTTCCCATTTTAATTGCTAAAGGATTTGCTACGATTTGTTGAATTGAAAAACCTAAAGCTATTGTAAATAAAGCGGTTAAGAAAAATGCGAAACTTTCCATTGTTGCCGCCGGAATGAATAAAAATGATCCAAAAGCTGATAAAAGTAATCCGACAGAAAGTGTTTTTTTGTATCCAAATTTTTGTAAAATATCTACTTTTAAAGATATTACAAAGAAAATTATAGAACCTACAAAGTAAGAAACATAAAATGCCCAAGCTACTAATTGAGATTGTACTTGAGATAAGGTAAATACTTTTTTGAACACTGGAATAAGGATATCATTGGCCGAACCAACAAAACCCCAAAAGAAGAAAACAATTATCAAAGAGATAAACTGTCCCCATTTGGTTTGAACATTTTCTGAACTCATAATTTAAGAGGTTAATTTTTTATTATATTGTTTTTTGAAGACCGTAAATATATTTGTTAAGCGTTTCAAAAAAAAATAAAAAGACACAAATAATGTTAAAATTATACCAACGGCACTATTTTTTCAACAAAGTGTTAATTTTTACCGAGTTAGAAAATGGATTTATAAGGGGATTTTTATTCTAAAATTTTGTTTTTGACCTCTTTGCTGTAATTTCTACCAATAGGAATGGTGTATGATTGTATCTGAATACGGTTTCCTTCTATAGATTTGACCTTATTTAGCGCAATTACGTATGATTTATGGATTCGCAGAAAGCGATCTGCAGGTAATTCTTCAGATAATGAGGTTAATGATTTGTGTGTAATATAGGTCTTGTCTGGAGTAACTACTTTGATGTATTCCTTCATTCCTTCGACAAATAAAATTTCTTCAATATTAATTTTCATCATCTTTTTATCTACTTTAATAAAAATATGAGAATCTCCTTTGGTGGTTTCGATTTTAATATTGTTTTTTAAATTGTATTCGGTTGTTATTTTGTTAATACATTTTATAAATCGGGGTAACGGTATTGGTTTTACTAAGTAATCTAAAACATCCAGATCATAACTCTCTGCTGCAAATTCTCTAAAAGCAGTTGTAATAATAACTTTTTTTTTGTTTTCAATAAGGCTAATTAATTCAAATCCGGTCATCATAGGCATATTAATGTCTAAAAATACGGCGTCGACAGTTGTACTGTTTATAAAATCAAGTGCTTCTAGAGAATTATTGAAGGTGCCAATTACCTCAAAATCTGTAAAATTGTTGAAATAATTTTGCAGGACTTTGATAGCTAAAGGCTCATCGTCAATCAACACGCATTTAATCTTCATTATCAATAGGTATTTGCAAACGGATTATATAGTAATTTAATTTAGTTTTGTCTTTTAGACTGAAATTATTCTTATAAATTAATTTTAGTCTCTTTTTAGTATTGACTAAACCAATTCCGCCTTTTGAATTAAGATTTTGTGAAATTACAAAATTATTTAAGATTTCAAAGTCTAACATTTTATTATTAATAACTTTACAATTAATCTTGATTTTTAGGTTATTATTGTTTAAGCCGCCATGTTTAAAGGCATTTTCGACCAAAGAAATGAATATTAACGGTGGCACTACAATATCTTCGATATTAGACTCCAGATTTATTGTAACTTCTACATTATCAAAGCGTAACTTTTCGATTTCAATATAATTCTGAATGTAATCTATTTCTTTTATTAATGGAACAAATTTGGTTCCTTTTACATCATATAAAACATATTCCATCAAATTTGACAGTTTTATAATGACATCCGGAACCTTGTCGGATGATTCTAAGGATAAAGCGTATAAATTATTTAAAGTATTGAAAAAGAAATGAGGCTGAATTTGATTTTCGAGATATTTTAGTTTGATTTTGAACTGGTTTTCTCTTAAGGATCTGTTTCTTTCGCGCTCTCTCAGCCAGGTTAAGGTTAAGTAAACTGATGATGCCATAGCCAGAACATACAATTCACCAATACAAACTGCTAAAATATGATTGATATCAAACGGGTGATATTCTCTATTGGCTTCGGGCCAGATATTTTCTGATATAATATAATAGGTAAGAGCTGTTTTTAATAAGTAAATACAAAATAAGCTGGCTATTAATAAAAAAGTGTAGGTGATGTATTTTTGTTTCAGTACATAGCGTGGTACTAATACAAAAAGATTGAAATATACTAAAGGAATGTGTAAGGAGAATTCGATCAGGTTTGATTTGAACGAATAAGGATAATCATTAAAGTAAGCTCCCCATCTTAAAAAATTAAGAGTAAAATAACTGGTCCAAAACCAAATATGATTTTGAAGTTTTATGTCAAATTTTAATTTTCGAATTTCGTTCAACTTAAATTTTTGAGATTTTTCAGTGATTTGGGCTTCATTTTAATATTATGCAACTTTAGACAATTAGTTGATAAAACGCAATTCTTTTAAATAAAATTTTATAAAAAAAGATAATTATTGTGTTATTTAAATGGTATATCGTTTTCGTACAGCGTATTATTGAATGTTTCATGTCGTTTGTTTAAGGTTTTGTGTTGTTTGTTTAAAATGTTTTATTTATGTTAATTTTAACAATAGATTTACCACTTAACCAACATAACCATGATAAAAATGAAACAAATTATGTTAATCTTTTTGACTGTGTTTACAGTGCAGGTCTCGCTTGCGCAGGTAAAAACAATCAAAGGTTTAGTGAGCGATCAAAACGGATTGCCGTTGCCGGGAGTAACGGTTAGTGTTCAAGGCGGAAAAACAGCAACGCAATCTGATTATGACGGAATTTATACGATACAGGCATCGACAGGAGATGTACTTGTTTTTTCGTATATCGGAATTAAAACTAAAGCGGTAACCGTAGGATCTTCGCCAACAATAAATGTTGTGCTAACAGAAGATGCTCAAAACCTAAATGAAGTTGTTGTTACTGCATTAGGGATTAAGAGACAGAAGAAAGAACTGGGCTATGCCGTTCAGGATGTTAAAGGCGAGCAGTTAAACAAAGTAATTACAACCAATGTTACTACTGCGCTTTCGGGCAGAGTTGCCGGCGTCGATGTTTCGATACCAGCAACAGGAATTGCAGGAAGTACAAGAGTTATTATTAGAGGTATATCCAGTATTGGCGAGAGTAACCAACCGCTATATATTGTAGATGGTATTCCTATTGATAACGGAGGTTTGTCTAACGATAATGCTGCAACAAGCAAATGGTTTGACGGACGTGATAATGGAGACGGAATTTCTGGAATTAATCCTAACAATATCGAAAGCTTAACAGTACTAAAAGGAGCAGCAGCAGCAGCTTTGTATGGTTCAAGAGCATTAAATGGAGTAATTTTAATTACAACTAAAAAGGGAAGCAAGGGAAAACTTCAGGTCGAATTAACCAGCGGTGTGAGTTTTGATCGTGTGAATGCCAAGTATAAAGATTTTCAAACAGAGTACGGAACCGGATCAAATGGTTTATTGCCTGATCCTTCTAAATCGCCTACAGAAATTTACAGCAATACTACAAATGCGTGGGGACCTAAGTTTTCTGAAACTGTTGGACAACAAATAAAAATATTTGATGGATCAACAAAACCTTACGAAAGAGTCAAAAATAATATTCAGGATTTTTTCAGAACAGGATTCACCACTACAAATGGAGTGGCGGTATCAGGAGGAGCAGAAAATGCTTTTGTTCGTTTTGGATACAACAATTTGAAAAACGATGACGTAATTCCAAATACCGGTCTTGAAAGAAACGATGCCAGCTTAAATGCAACTTTAAAATCGGATAAATTTACTTTGGATGCCAATGTCAATTATATTGCTGAAACGACTAACAACAGACCGGGATTAGGAGATTCTCCTAATAATATAGGATATTCATTGAGCAATTTAGCGCCAAATATAGATCAGGCATGGCTGAAAAATTATAAAAATGATGAAACAGGTGTAATTTACCCATGGAATAACAATGTGTATCAGTTAAATCCCTATTTTGTAGTTAATGATAATCATAACTCATCTAAGAAAAATCGTTTTATAGGAAATGTTGCCGGTACTTATAAATTAGATAAATGGGTAGCCTTGACTTTTAGAACAGGTATTGATACTTATGCTTTTAGTGCTAAAGATTTTATGGCAGCCGGAAGTACATGGCCAGGAAGAGATGAAGGATATCTGGGCCTGAACAATATTAACGTGTCAGAAATGAACACAGATTTAATTGCCACTTTTAGTGAAATAAAATTAGCAACGGATCTTACTTTTTCGGGAATTCTGGGAGCAAGCAGAAGAGATTTTAGAAGAGAACAAAATTCAAGATTTGGTACAAAAATTATTGAACCTGGAACAGAGTATATCAGCAATTTTGTAAATCAGACAGAAAATGCGCCAATTGAAACTAAAACAAGAACTAATTCACTGTATGGTTCTGCAAAGTTTGATTACAAAGGATATTTGTATGCTGAGTTTACAGGTAGAAATGACTGGTTTAGCGTAATTAATAAAGATGCTTTTTACCCCGGAGCTTCATTAGGTTTTGTATTCTCGGATGCATTTGGTATACAAAACGATTCTTTCTCTTATGGTAAATTCAGAGCCTCTATAGCGCGTGTTTCGAATGCACCAGGAGCATACAAAAATTCATTAAACTATACCACTTTTGCATCATACAACGGTCAGAGTGTGGTAAATATCAAGAATAGCGCAGCACCAAATCCGGATTTAACGTATCAGTCTAAAACAGGAATTGAATTTGGTCTTGAAACCGCTTTCTTTAAAAACCGATTAAAAGCAGATATTACGGTATATCGTGAAGATACTTCTGATCAGACACTTGATTTACCTTCATCTGCAACATCAGGTTATGAATACATTTCGGTAAATGCCGGAAAATTGCGTAACGAGGGTATTGAGTTGTTTTTATCAGGTTCACCTATTAAAAACAAAAACTTCGAATGGGGAATCGATTTGAACTTTTCAAAAAACAAAAACTCCATTATTTCATTGCATCCGGACATTAATACATATACGATTTCTGAAGCACGTTGGGCCGGAGCTGCTATTGTGGCACAGGTTGGCGGTCAGTACGGAACTATTATGGGAAGAGATTTCCTGAGAAATGAAGCTGGAGAAAAAGTAGTGGGCACAAATGGTTTACCATTATTTACAGATCAAAAAGTAGCCTTAGGAAAAGGACTTCCGGATTGGGCTGCTGGTTTAACCAATAGATTTACTTATAAAGGCATTACGCTTCAGTTCTTAATAGATATGAAATTTGGTATGGATGTGTACTCTATGACCAATTCGGTTGCTGCAACAAAAGGACTTTTGGATGTTACTACAGAAGGCAGAGATGCTTACAACCATGCAAGAGCTCAGGCAGTTGCCAACGATCCTAACTTTAGTCAGGCTACCTGGGTTCCTACAGCAGGATATATTGCAGAGGGAGTTGTAAATACAGGAACAGCAGCTAACCCGGTTTATGTAAAAAATACTACACCTGTTAACCCTCAGGATTACTGGAGTACAGTTTTTAATAATACACCTGCGCCATTTGTTTACGATGCTTCTTATGTGAAATTAAGAGAGATTAGTTTAGGCTACACCATACCCAAAAGTGTATTTGGCGGAGCAAAAATAAATTCAATTTATATTTCGGCATTTGCCAGAAACCTATTGACCTTTAATAAAGATCTTCCTAACGTTGATCCGGAATCAATGTATACTTCGGGAAACGGACAAGGATTTGAATATGGTTCATTGCCATTTAGAAGATCGTATGGTTTTAATATTAAAGTTGCATTCTAAAAAAAGAAATTATGAAATTTAAACAAATAATAATAGCCGTACTCACATTGTTTACTGCAGTGAGCTGTACCGAAAATTTTGACGAACTGGAAAAAGATCCGGTTGCACTGACTGCAAATCCGGCAGGACAACTTACGTTTACGCAATTGTGTATGTCTGGTGATGGATTTTATCAGTGGAGAACAAATTTAATTTATTCAGGAGGTTTTGTGCAGCATTATGCAGGTGCCTGGAACGTAACTGAATTTGGAAGCAAATTTAAAAAAGATGATGGATATGCTACCGCTTTGTGGCGAAATGTATATGCTAACGAATTAAAAAATGTGGTAGACATTCTGGAAAAAACAAACGCTGATCCAAAAGCTGTAAATATGAATGCAGTGGCTAAAATTATGAAAGTAATGGTAGCACAGCGTTTAACAGATATTTACGGAGACATTCCTTATTCTGAAGCCGGATTAGGTTTCTCAAAAGGTATTGTGACGCCTAAATACGATAAACAGGAAGATATTTATACGTCATTTTTTAAAGATTTAGAAGAAGCACATAATCAGTTAAATGTTGGAGGCGGAGCTATAAAAGGTGATTTGTTTTATAATGGAGATATTCTAAAATGGAAAAAACTGGCTAACACTTTGCGTTTACGTTTAGGGATGAGAATTTCTGAAGTAAAGCCTGCCGAAGCAGAAAAACAGGTAAAGGCAGCTTTACAGGCTGGTGTTTTTGCCAGCAATGATGATAACTGTATCATGCACCATCTTGATGCTACTTTTAATGATGATCCCGCTTCTATAGATTTTAGAGGAAACGGTCTTGCTTATGCTTTTGTAGGAAATGAGAATGGTGATCACTTTAGCACATTAGTAATAAACTTTTTAAGAGATAACGGAGATCCAAGGTTAACCATGTATGCAACACCTAAAACAACGAGCGGACTGGCATACGGAGGACCAATACAACCGGGTGAAAATTTGTATGAAGGCGTAAAACCGGGACTTTTTCAATGGGAGGTTCCAATGGGAGCAAGCTCGACTTCTGGGATACAATCTTACTTTAAGAAAAAAACAACCCCTTATTTGCATGTAAGCTATTCTGAAACTCAATTATTGCTTGCTGAAGCAGCATTTAGAGGATGGGTACCAGGTTCTGCTGCAGATTATTACAAAAAAGGAGTAGAAGCAGGTATAAAACAATTGGAAATTTATGGTGCAATACCAGCAACTCAGGCCAGTATAGATGCTTATTTAAATGCCAAACCTCTGCTTGCAGGACAGGAAAAAGAGCAAATTGCAACACAACTTTGGATTACCTATATATTCAATAGTATAGAGGCATACTCGAACTGGAGAAGAACTGGATTTCCAAAATTAATTCCAATAACAAATCCGGATTCTGAAACAGGAGGAATTACACCAACACGTTTGTATTATCCAAATGATGAAATGCAGAAAAATGAAGCCAACTATTTAGAAGCTTTATCAAGAATGGGCGGCAAAAATGACTGGTTAAATAAAGTTTGGTGGGATAAAAACTAAAAACAGCCCCAAATAAAGTTATGCCTGATAAGGTGTTATTTTTATTCTAATTAAAGATTAAAAACAATAAGTTTAATTTCAAAATTATGATAAAAATAAAGCCTTATTAGGCATCCTTTTTTTCAGCCTATAGCGGCTCAATTCAAAAAGAAACTGATCCGAATACTCAAAAACAAAAACAGCAAGAGTGGTTGGATATTATCTTAGGATAATTTCGATAAGATGAGTTCAGTTCAGTTTTGCAAATTAACAAATCTTAATATTGCTTTTGCAAACCCCGATAAAAAAGGAAATTTAATTTTTAAAGGAGATATTGACAGACTTATTAATTATGCTAAATCTGTCAATCCTGGCATTATCATTAGTATTTCTCTGGGAGAGGAGTATTATCTGCAGAACAAGCTACAAATTGGTCTTTTCTGAGAGATAAGCCCGAAAACAGGCCCGCTTTAATTCAAAACATAATAAATTTTACCGAATTGCATCGTTTAGACGGAGTCAATGTAGATCTCGAATGGGATGGGGTAACTACCGGATATAGCGATTTTGCTATTGAATTAAAAAAGAGTCTTATCGAAAGAAAAAAAATAACTGCGGCATTACCCAATAATTCCCAATTTGAGAATATAAACTCGGCAGCCTTAAATGCTTTCAATTTTATAAATATCATGGCGTATGACAGTACAGGTCTATGGAGTCTAAATAAAGCAGAACGGCATAGCAGTTTTGAATTTGCCAAACAAGTTGTTGATTTTTGGCATAAACTTCAAAATGTTCCTGCTGACAGGCTTACTCTTGGCGTTCCTTTTTACGGCTATAATTTTACTTATCCCGAAGTAACAAGTTCCGCCTTTAGTCAGATTTTAGATGTGGGAACTCAATTTGCAGATCAGGATGAATTAGGAAAAATATTTTATAACGGAAGAGTAACAATTGCTCAAAAAGTAGGATATGCTCCTCAGAATACGGGAGGAATTATGATTTGGCAATTAGCACAAGATTCATTTGGTGAATATTTTTTATTAGATGTCATTCATGAAAAATATACAGCCTTAAAAGTGAAAACTACCGGTTTGTGCGGAAATTAATAAAATGCTCCCTATGAGTTTTAAATTAAAACACCAGGCTTTGTTAAATTAACAAGTATTTAATGGTTTTTTCTTTATACTTATTAGTGATTTTATGCTTAATATTTTTATAAGTGTCAGATAATTAGCGTGTTGTTTGTTGTGAAGAAAATTTATCAAATTGGTAAAATTGTTAAGTAAAATACATCTAAATAAGGAAAATATAACAAATACACTAATTTGAAAACGTTTTCGTAAAGCGTATTGTTGATTGTTTTATGTCGTTCGTTTAAAATTTAAAGTCGTTTGTATAAATTATTTTTTTTAACAATCCCTTAAGAATAAATTTACACCATAACTAACAAAATAAATTAACATGAAAAAAATTTTCTTAATCTTTATGATTGTTTTTACGGCGCAGGTTTCTCTTGCACAAGTAAAAAATATCAAGGGTGTGATTACAGATTCTGATGGGATGCCATTGCCAGGAGCATCTGTTGCAGTACAAGGAGGTCAAAAAGGTGCTACTACCGATTTTGACGGTTTGTACTCAATTGAAGCACAAAAAGGACAGACTCTAGTTTTTACTTATGTAGGTCTTGAAACACAAAAAATAGTTGTAGGAGATGCTGCTACAATTAATGTGAAAATGGTTACAGCAGCATCAAATGCCTTAAGTGAAGTAGTGGTAACTTCATTGGGTATCAAGAAAACAAGAAAATCTTTAACTTATGCAGCTCAAGAACTTAAAGGTGAGGAGTTGACACGTGTAAAAGATGCTAACGTTATCAATACAATTGCCGGTAAAATTGCGGGTGTTGCCGTAACAAAGAGTTCAGGTGGTACTGGAGGTTCTACAAAAGTACTTATTCGTGGAAACTCTTCAGTTTCAAACAGCCAGCCTTTATATGTTATTGATGGAATCCCGATGTTGAACTCAGGTTCAGGTCAGCCTAATGATGCATTTGGTAGTTTGGCAGGAGGTAACCGTGATGGAGGTGATGTAATCTCTTTGGTTAATCCAGATGATTATGAAGGAATGACGGTTCTTAAAGGAGCTGCCGCTTCTGTATTATATGGTAGTCAGGGAGCAAATGGGGTAATTTTACTTTCTTCTAAAAAAGCTAAAGCAGGAAAAGCAAATATTTCAGCTTCTTCTGTAACTACATTTGAGAGTGCTGCTTATCTTCCTAAATTTCAAACAGATTACGTTGCTGCTGCTGGAGCAGATGAATCTTGGGGGCCGGCTGGAAAATCAAAAGATCACGTAAAAGATTTTTTTAATACCGGAGTAACTCAAATTACTTCTGTTGGTTATTCTATTGGTTCAGAGAATTCGTCTACAGCATTTTCTTATGCTAATACATCTGCAACAGGAATTACTCCGGGAAACAGTTTAAAGAAAAATAACTTTGGTATTCGTCAAACAGCTAAATTTTTTGGTGATAAATTAACTTTTGCTGCTAATGCAAATTATACTTCACAGACGATTGCTAATAAACCTGTCAATGGTTTTTACTTTAATCCGCTTACAGGAGTTTATTTAATGCCGAGAGGATATGACTTTAATTCCTATAAAGATAATTATGAAGTTTTTGATCCAAGCAGAAATTTAATGGCGCAAAACTGGATGACGAACAGAGATATTATGCAAAATCCATATTGGGCAATCAACAGAAATAAATCTGAGGATAAAAATGATTTCTTTAACGGTGCTGTATCTTTATCTTATAAAGCAAACAATTGGTTAACTATTGCTTCAAGATATAGCTATAATAGAGTAACAAGTATTTTTGATAAAAAGATATATGCTACAACTCAAGGAACTCTTTCGAATATTAATGGAAGATACATCAACGAAAACTCATTGAGTACACAACGCTATGCTGATTTGATTGCTACTATTAACACAAAAATTGGTGAAAATTTTAGTTTCAATGCTAACATTGGTACAAGTATCACAAATACATTAACGAATCAAAAAACAATTTTAGATTCTGGTATTGGTGGAGGATTAAAATATGCAAACTGGTTTACATTACACAATTTTAATAATAATGATGGTAATTATCAAACCATTGATTCTCAAAGAGAAATTCAATCAATATTTGCTGCCACGACATTCGGTTATAAAGACATGTTATTCTTAGATCTTACCGGAAGAAATGACTGGTCATCTACATTAGTAAATACAGGTACACCAAGTTATTTTTATCCATCAGTTGGTTTAACTGCACTTATAAGTGAAATGACAACATTACCAGATTGGATTAATTTTGGAAAAGTTCGTGCCACTTATGCACAAGTAGGGAATGATATTTACCCATTTATTAGTACTCCTACTAATTATTTTCCAAATGGAAGCGGAGCAAAATTCAATCCTATTGTTGCACCAAGACCAGGAAGTACTTTGAAACCAGAATTAAAATCAGAACATGAGTTTGGTACAGAATGGAGAATGTTTAATAACAGATTAGGTTTTGAAGTATCTTACTATAGCTCAGAAACTAAAAATCAATATTTACAAGTTGTGGCACCAGTAGGAAATAGTGCAGGTGCTGATTTTTATGGTATTAACGCAGGAAGTATCGAGAATAAAGGTGTTGAGGTAGTATTAAATGCTGGTATTATCAGAGGCGATAAATTCTCATGGGATACATCTGTTAACTTTTCAAAGAACAAAAACAAAGTTAAAGAACTTCCGGATGAACTTGGAGGCAGAGTTAATTTAACAGATCCGGGAGTAAATGGTTACAAATATTCTTTGATTGAAGGAAGACCTTACGGTATTATTGAAGGATATAAAATTTTAAAAGATGATCAGGGAAGGATTTTATTGAATACCGATGGTAAAATTCAAAAAACTGATTTTGTAGAATTAGGAAATTCAAATCCTGATTTTATGTTAGGTTTTACGAACTCTTTTAAATTAGGATCTTTCTTTGCCAGTGTTTTACTTGATGGACGTTTTGGTGGAAGTGTAATGAGTTTAACAGAAGCTCAAAATGATGCATTTGGAGTTTCAAAAGCTACAGGTGATGCCAGAAACGCAGGAGGAGTAAAAATAAACGCTATTATGCCTGATGGAACAGCAGTTACTACTATGGATGCTCAATCTTATTATACTGTTGTTGGTGGTAGAGCAGGAGTTACAGGAGAATATATTTATAAAGCAACGAACGTAAGTGTTAGAGAAGTTTCTATTGGATATAATTTTAATCCTAAAAACCTGCCTTTCATCAATACAGCTAGTGTTTCGTTAATTGCAAGAAACTTATTCTTTATCTACAAAGATGCTCCTTTTGATCCAAATATTGCATTAAGTACTGGACAAGGTTTACAAGGGGTAGATATTTATGGTTTGCCATCTACCAGAAGTATCGGTCTTAATTTAAATGTAACTTTCTAAATCTAAAAACATGAAACTAAATAAAATAACAAAAGCAACTATCTGTAGCTTATTACTCGCAACTGTGGGGTGTACAGATAATTTTGAAGAAATTAATACCAACCCAAATGGTATTACTCTTACAGATTTTGAGCAAGACTTTAATAATATCAAAGGTGGATTTGCACCAATGTTTAATAACATTCAGGTATTGAGTCCAGAATGGGTTTATCAATTACAACAAGGATTAAACTCTGATATTTGGTCTGGATATATGGCTACACCAACAGGTTTTGCCGGAGGTATAAATAATACAACGTATTCATTAGTTGATGGTTGGAATGGTTTTATCTGGGATTATGGCTATAAAAATGTAATGTTTAATGCCTTTGATATTGCTAATAAATCTAAAGGTAAATATGATCAGTTTTATGCCTTGTCATTAATCTTGAAAGTAGAGGGAATGCATAGAATGACAGATACTTTTGGTCCGATTATTTATTCTCAATTTGGTTCTACAGCAACAACTATTGGTTACGATTCTCAGGAAGAAGTTTACAATCAAATGTTTGCTGAGTTAGACACTGCTGTGGCTGAATTAACAAAAAGAGTTGATGCTGGTGAGGCTTCTACTTTTATTTCAACAGATATGTCCGGTTATAAAGGAGATTATAAACAATGGGTAAAATTTGCAAATACTTTACGTCTAAGATTAGCAATGCGCATAGTTAAAGTTAATCCAGCTTTAGCTAAAACTCAAGCTGAAAAAGCAGTTGCTCAAAAATTTGGTGTAATGATGGTAAATGATGATTCATTTAAAGTTGTATCACCCGTTTATACTAATCCTATCGCAACAATTAGTGGCGCTTGGTTAGATATTCGTATGTCAGCTGATATGGAGTCTATTCTAAAAGGTTATCAAGATCCAAGAATTGCTTCTTATTTCGATATGTCAACTCAGTTTCCTGGTCAATATAAAGGAGTTCGTACGGGTATAAATATTGTTGGGAAATCTGATCATCAGGATTTTTCAAGCGTAGGAGCAGTAGTAAGATCAAAAGAAATATATTTAATGAACACTGCTGAAGCTTATTTTTTAAGAGCTGAAGGCGCTTTAAGAGGCTGGAACATGAATGGTACAGCTCAGGAATTGTATGAAGCAGGAATTAAAGCTTCATTTGATCAAAGAGGAGCTTCGGGAGCTGCGGCTTATATTACAGATAATACAAAAACTGCAATTGCGTATGTTGATCCTAATTTTCCTGAAAACAATTCTCCAGCAGTAAATAATGTAACTATTGCATGGGATGCTGCTGCAAGTAATGAAGTTAAATTACAAAAAATCATTACTCAAAAATGGATCGCAGGTTTCCCTGAAGGGCAAGAGGCTTGGTCTGATTACAGAAGAACAGGTTATCCTAAACTTTTTCCGGTTTTAAAAAATTATAGCGGTGGAGTAATTACAACAGAATTTGGTGTAAGAAGAATCAATTTCGTTCAATCTGAAAAATCTACTAATTCAGGTGGTGTTGCAACAGGAGTAGCTAAATTAGGAGGCCCTGATAACGGAGGAACGAGACTTTGGTGGGATGTAAACAAAGCAAACTTCTAAAATACTAAAGAATAAAAAGAATTTAAGTTTGGTTAGTAAATGGTATAGGCAATGCAAATTGCTTATACCATTTCAAAAACCAAAATTGTAAATACAAAAAAAGAAAAGAAATGAAAAGTGCTTTAGAAATAAAACCTGATATCAGCTATAAAAGTGCGGGAAAATTTGAAGAGACCAGATTCGAGAAAATCCATAATGAAATCTTCAGAAATTCAGCAGAAGCATCTATAATTGTAGCGCAGGAAATCGCGCAATTAATTAGATCTAAACAAGAAAAAAACAAAACTTGTGTATTAGGTTTAGCAACAGGTTCTTCTCCTATAAAAGTATATGAAGAATTAGTGAGAATGTACAGAGAAGAAGGACTAAGTTTTAGCAATGTGATCACTTTCAATCTGGATGAATACTATCCAATGAGCAAAGAGAACAATCAGAGCTATCATTATTTCATGCATCAGCATCTTTTTAATCATATTGACATCAAACCCGAAAATGTTAATATTCCGGACGGAACCGTTCATATTGATGAACTGAATCAATATTGTATCGACTACGAAATGAATATTAAAAATGCAGGAGGGCTTGATTTTCAATTGTTAGGAATTGGACGAACAGGTCACGTGGGGTTCAACGAACCAGGATCACACATCAATTCAGGAACCCGAATCATTACACTGGATCATATTACAAGAGTAGATGCTTCATCAGATTTTAACGGAATAGACAATGTTCCTAAAAGAGCCATCACGATGGGAGTTTCAACCATCATGAGATCAAAGCGTATTGTACTTATGGCATGGGGACAAAACAAAGCCGATATCATCAAGAGAACCATTCAGGGCGATATCAGTTCAGAAGTTCCGGCTACTTTTTTACAAAATCATCCTAATGCGACCTTCGTATTGGATCAGTCTGCTGCATCCGAATTAACCCGTTTTAAAACCCCTTGGCTGGTGGGAGAATGCATCTGGACACAAGAATTAAAAAGCAAAGCGATTGTTTGGTTGTGCCAAAAAACAAAACAATCGATATTAAAATTAACAGACCGTGATTACAACAACAACGGAATGTCTGATCTTTTGGCGCAGGAAGGTTCTGCTTATGATTTGAATATCAATATGTTCAACGTCTTGCAGCATACCATCACAGGATGGCCGGGTGGAAAACCCAATACCGATGATTCACATCGTCCGGAA
>Ga0194135_10000020_pt1 | contig 95818 bp, 87 predicted proteins | sample LitLau_LLRF_2013_FD_134024 | JGI IMG/M metagenome (GOLD analysis project Ga0194135, IMG submission 134024) | Freshwater sediment microbial communities in response to fracking from North America - Little Laurel Run_MetaG_LLRF_2013 (version 2) | ecosystem: Environmental > Aquatic > Freshwater >...
AGCCAAAGCAGCACTCATTTCCATAGAAATTGCAGAACGCTCAATTTTTAATTTTCCAGACATCGTTTCGATAACAGCGCTTGTTTCAGCAAGCTCTACAATTTTACCGTGAAAACCACTTTTAGTAATTATTTTATCACCTACTTTTAGGCTGCTTTCAAATTCTTTTTCGTTTTTTGCTCTTTTTTGTTGTGGTCTTATCATAAAGAAATACAACACTACAAACATTAGTAAATAAGGAGCAAATTTCATTAAATCTTGCATAGTATTCAGTTTTTATTTTTGTTATTAATATTAAATATTTTTCTTAGAATGTGTTCCCGAAGCTTCGGGATTAAAAAATGGAATTTCCTCCACTTTTTACATTAAACCTCTTCCAACTTTTATCATCTTTTTATTAGCGGTAAGCTCTTTAACAAGATTATCTAAAATTCCGTTGATAAAAATACTGCTTTTTGGCGTAGAATATTCTTTTGCAATTTCTAAATATTCATTCAGCGTTACTTTTACAGGAATCGACGGAAATTTTAAGAACTCACAGATTGCCATTTTCAAGATAATAGTATCAATCTCAGCAATCCTTTCACTGTCCCAGTTTGGCGTTTTATCATCGTATTCTTTTGCTAAAATCGATTCGTTTAAAACTGTTCTTCTGAACAAATCTTTAGCAAAATCCTTATCCTCAACATCTTTATACAATTTTGGCACTCTAAAATCGTCCGGATCTTCTGTTTTAATTGCTTTCAATTGTTTGATAATATGAGTATTTACAACCGGAATATCATCAACCCAGGTTAATTTATCATCCTCTAAGTACTCATACAATTTTTCATTTGGAACAATTACATCAGCAAACAAATCAATTATAAATTGTCTGTCTTCCTCAAAAGTATTAGTCGAATTGCTCATGTATTTTGCATACAATTCGCTTGACTTAATATCATTTAAAAGCAAAATGATATAATCATCATTCAGGTTCCAGTTGTTGATTTTACGATTTTCTAAAGCGATGCTAAGTGAATTACTCTCGGCAAGAAGTTGAAAAATTTTGTTTTTAACAAATTTTTCGTTTGGATTACGTTCTGCGGCAGTTGCAAGATGTTTTTTACTTGATAGATGTAAAAAAACAGATTCTTTTTTGCAAATTTCAATTAATGAAGAAAGCATTATAAGATATAAGTCCTGAATATTATCAATACTATAAAAAAGAAACTTCTCTTCTTTTTCCAGATTATCAGAACCGCTTTGATGCATTGCATAAATGGATTGCATTACTTTAACGCGTATGTGTCTTCTATTTACCACCTTGTAAGAACATTTAAAAATTAGTCTGCAAAATTAGGAATTTCAATCCTGATATTAAAATTAAATCCATAAAAAGTCACAGTATCCAGTCGTAGTTTTTGGTAATTACAGAAACTTCGAAGAAAAATGATTTGTTTTCAGTCCTAAAAAAAGTCCCAGCTTTCAGTCACGGTTTCAGATTGTACTAAAACTGTGACTGAGACTGAGACTCTCAACAATAAACTTTATTTTTATTATTTTTTACTGTTTTCAATTTTTCTCAAATCAATACGATTTTGAGCAATTGTAAGAGCAGCTTTATGTGTAGTCATTCCGTTTTTCACAGCGTAATCGATAATTTCTAAAGTAGTATTATAGATGTTTTCGGTTTTTTCCATGATTTCAGGTTTACCATAATGCTCTAATTCAGCATATACATTGATGATTCCACCAGCATTGATAAGGAAATCCGGTGCATACAAAATACCTCTTTCCTGCAATCTTGCTCCGTGAACATTTTCATCAGCTAATTGGTTGTTTGCAGCACCTGCAATAACTTTAGCTTTAATTTTATTTACAGTATCATCATTGATAATAGCTCCCATTGCACATGGCGCATAAATATCAACATCTGCAGTATACAAATCTTCACCAGTATAAACTGTTGCGTTATATTTTGTAGCTACCTGATATAATTTTTCTTCGTTAATATCTGTGATGGTTACGATTGCACCTTCTTTCGTTAAATATTCAACCAAAGCTTCACCAACGTGACCAATACCCTGAACCAAAACTTTTTTACCATCTAAAACATCAGTTCCAAACTGACTTTTTGCAGCAGCTTTCATTCCAAGATAAACACCGTAAGCTGTTATTGGAGAAGGATTTCCTGAGCCACCTCTTTCTTCAGAGATTCCTGTAACATAAGGTGTCACATCTCTAACAGTGTCCATGTCTTTTGTTTCCATTCCAACATCTTCAGCTGTAATATATCTTCCGCCTAAAGAGTGAACAAATTCACCAAACTTGCGCATTAATTCAGGTGTTTTTTGTGTTTTAGCATCACCAATAATTACGGCTTTACCTCCACCAATATTCAATCCTGTGATCGCAGATTTATATGTCATACCTCTTGAAAGACGCAAAACATCATTTAATGCTTCCCATTCAGTATTATAATTCCACATTCTGGTTCCTCCCAAAGCTGGACCCATAACCGAATTATGAATACCAATAATTGCTTTTAAACCTGTATCTTTGTCATTGCAAAATACAATTTGTTCGTGATCGTCAAAAGATAGTTGACCAAAAACAGGATCCATTTTTTGAAGTTCCTTTCCAGTTGCGAAAGTTGCATCCATAGCTATAGTATTTTATGAGTTAAAATTATGAATTTGTCAAAAAGACTTCTCAAACTTAATCAAAAAATACACATGTGCTAATTTTTTATCTTTATAATAACAATTTTACAATACAATTGTTTTGATTAAATTTCACTTTATTATACTTTTACTTAAGAATAATTCATAAAATTAAATCATTTCAATACTGAATTTCTTAAAAAAATGAAAGAATTAAGCTATTTAAACAAATATTTCATCAAGTATAAATATAGTTTTTCGCTAGGTATTTTAATCACTATAATCGCACAAATATTCGCTCTGTTTACTCCAAAACTTATCAGTAAGTCGTTAAACGCTATCGAAAAGTTTGATAAACTTCCTGAAGTTCAGCAAACTTCTGAGGCTGTTATCGATTCGTATCGTCAGGATTTAATTCATAACGTATTGATAATCATAGCCACTACAATTGTTGCCGGCTTTTTAACCTTCTTAATGCGCCAGACTTTGATTGTAATGTCGCGTCATGTTGAATTTGATTTAAAGAATGAAGTTTTTAAACAATACGAAAAACTTTCTCAAAACTTCTACAAACAAAACCGTACCGGCGATTTAATGAATCGTATTAGTGAAGATGTTTCAAAAGTTCGTATGTATGTTGGCCCTGCCGTTATGTACACAATTAATACTTTTATACGTTTTGCCATAGTCATTATATATATGTATAATGTTTCGCCATTACTGACTTTGTATACTATTTTACCTTTACCCATTCTTTCATATTGTATTTTTAAACTGAGCTCTGAAATCAACAAACGAAGCACTACTTTTCAGCAGTATTTATCAAAAGTTTCGAGTTTTTCGCAGGAAATATTTTCAGGAATTCGTGTTATAAAAGCCTATTCGTTAGAAAATCAGCACCAGAATAATATGGTGGCTCTTGCCGATGAAAGCAAAAAAAAGAGCTTAAATTTAGCCAAAGTTCAATCGTTGTTTGGTCCTTTGATGATTGCCCTTATCGGAATCAGTAATTTGGTCGTGATCTATTTTGGAGGTATTATGTATATCAACGGTACAATTCCGAATATAGGAACAATTGCTGAGTTTATCTTATATGTAAATATGTTAACCTGGCCGGTAGCTTCACTTGGTTGGGTTTCTTCAATGGTTCAGGAAGCAGAAGCATCTCAGAAACGTCTGAACGAATTTTTGAAAATCGAACCGGAAATTAGAAACAAAAACGAAAATTCATCAGACATACAAGGTTCTATCGCTTTCGAAAATGTAAGTTATACTTATGAAGATACTAATATCGAAGCTTTAAAGAACATTAGTTTTACCGTAAAAAAAGGAGAAACATTAGCCATTTTAGGAAAAACAGGCTCCGGAAAATCTACTATTTTATCCCTAATTTCACGTTTATACGATGTTACCGAAGGAAAAATAACAATCGACAACTATGAAATAAGTACCTTGAACTTAAATGATCTAAGAAACAATATCGGAATTGTGCCTCAGGATGCCTTTTTGTTCTCGGATACCATTAAAAATAACATCAAATTTGGTAATCAAAATGCAACAGACGAACAGGTTATCGAAGCTGCAAAAAATGCCGTTGTTCATGATAATATCATTGCTTTTAACAAACAATACGACACTATTTTAGGAGAAAGAGGAATTACACTTTCGGGCGGACAAAAACAGCGTGTATCTATTGCACGTGCTATTATTAAAAATCCGGCGATTTTACTTTTTGATGATTGCTTGTCAGCAGTGGATACAGAAACCGAAGAAACAATCTTACATAATTTGTTTCATATTTGTAAAGATAAAACTACAATAATTGTCAGTCATCGGGTTTCTTCGGCTAAAAATGCCGACAAAATAATCATATTAGAAGATGGCAAAATAATTGAACAAGGCTCTCATAATCAATTAATAAATCAAGATGGTTATTATGCATCGTTATATTTAAAACAACTTTCGGAAAAAGAATTACTTTAAATGTTGCGTAATAGATAATTTTTTATGATTTTTGAGTACTATTAATTCCAAAAATGATAGAACGTATTATGAGAGAAAATGACATGTTAGAAAAAGAAGAGATTTTTTCTAAAGTATTACGAGCAGGAAGAAGAACTTATTTCTTTGATGTAAGAGCTACTAAGGCTGACGATTATTATATCACGATTACCGAAAGTAAAAAATTTACTGAAGAGGATGGTTCTTTTCATTTTAAAAAACACAAAATTTACTTGTACAAGGAAGATTTTAGTGCTTTTGCAGAAATACTCGAAGAAATGACTTCATACGTTTTGAACCACAAGGGCGAGGAAGTAATCTCTGAAAGGCATCAAAAAGACTTTAAAAAAGAATACGGTTCTGATAAACCTGAAGGACAAAGATCCAGCTTTACTGATATTGATTTTGACGATATTTAGTACTATTATAACTTTTTAAAAAAGTACGAGTCCAATTTGTCCTGCATTTTGGACTTTTTTTATATATTTAAACTCTAGTATTTTGATCGACAATCGATTTTAATTTTAGCTTTTTAATTATTCAAAATTCAACAACGGTAATTCTACTCTTTTTAAAATGAAAAAAATAATTATTTTACTTAGTTTCATCTTTATAGGAAATTTATCTTTTTCACAAAAAACAGATTATGAAACAAAATCCAACATTCAATATTATAATTCTGCGGTCAACAAATCGGATTCTTATATTAACGAACGTTGTGTTCTGGACATTTATTATCCAAAGAATATAAAAAAATTTGCCACAATTGTCTGGTTTCACGGAGGAGGATTAACAAGCGGAAATAAAGAGATTCCTGAAGCCTTAAAAAATAAAGGTTTTGCTGTTATTGGAGTCAATTACAGGTTAGCCCCAAAAGTAAAAGCCGCAAAAGCGATTGAAGATGCCGCAGCCGCTGTTGCCTGGGTATTTCATAATATTTCAAATTATGGCGGAGACACTTCTTTAATTTTTGTTTCAGGACATTCGGCTGGAGGTTATTTAACTTCGATGATTGGACTTGATAAAAAATGGCTGCAAAAAGAAGAAATTGATGCTAATAAAATTGCCGGACTTATTCCGTTTAGCGGACAATGCATTACTCATTTTGAGATTAGAAAAGAAAACGGTATTCCGGACTCACAGCCTGTAATCGATGCTTTTGCTCCTCTTTATTATGTTCGTGCCGATGCTCCGCCACTTTTACTTATTACAGGAGATCGCGAATTGGAAATGCTAGGGCGATATGAAGAAAACGCCTATCTCGCCAGAATGATGAAAGTAGCCGGACATAAACAAACCAGACTTTTTGAACTCGACGGCTACGGACACAACATGACAGAACCAGCTTTTCCGCTACTCGTAAATGAGATAAACCGAATTACAAAAGAAATTCAAACCAAAAAATAACCCCAATATAAATTCCCTGAAATGGAAACTCAACTATTAATTTTACCGGGACTTGGAAATTCCGGAGATAAACACTGGCAAACCTTTTGGCATAAAAAATTCAGTAATTCTATTCGTTTAGTTCAGGACAACTGGGATAAACCTGTTCGCGAAGAATGGCTCGAAAGATTAAACGAAGAAGTAGCAAAACTCAATAAACCAACGATTTTAGTAGCGCATAGCTTAGCAGTTTCTTTAGTATTGCATTGGGCTGAAACCAATACCAATAAAAACATTGTGGGCGCTTTATTAGTGGCTCCTGCCGATGTAGATTCACCGGAACATACACCGGAAAGCGTTAGAAATTTTTCGCCAATGCCAATTTATAAATTAGCATTTCCATCAATAGTTGTGGCTAGCGAAAACGATCCTTATGCATCTTTCGAAAGAAAACAATATTTTGCTAAAGAATGGGGAAGTGATTTTGTAAACGTAGGTCAACAAGGTCATATCAACTCTGATTCTGACTTAAAATACTGGGAAGAAGGACAATTGATTTTACAGCAATTAATTCAAAGTATAAAAAAGTGATCTGTGTTCAGTTTTTTAGTTTTCACTTATTTTTCCTAATTAATACTGAACACTAAAAAACTGAATACTACTTATCCTATTCTAAGTCCATTAGGTATTTTAAAATCAGGAGCCAATAAAATAACATCACCCTCCTCGCCTACTGCGCCAAGAACCAAACATTCGCTCATAAATTTTCCAATTTGTTTTTTGGGAAAATTTACCACTGCTACAATTTGTCGGTCAATTAAATCTTCTTTTTGATAGCGTTTTGTAATCTGCGCTGATGATTTTCGGATACCAATTTCAGCGCCAAAATCTATTGTAAGCTGATAGGCTGGTTTTCTGGCTTCGGGAAAATCATTTACATCTATAATCGTTCCGACACGCATATCGGTTCTTTCAAATTCATTCCAGGTTAAATCCATTTGTAAAATTGTTTATCTACAAACCTATTAATTTTGTAATTATTACTACTAATTCTATAACCCTTTTTTTTAGTTCTAATCTAAATTTACATATCAAGTTTTCAAGCTAACACTAAAAAAGATATAAAATGGAAAATACGATTCTAAATACCGACTATACTGAAAGGGATTTTGATTTTAACCTGCACGAACAAAATACCGATAAATACATCAAGACTTCGAAAAATGTAAAACTTTATGTGAGAGATTACGGAAAAGGAAAACCTGTAATCCTGATTCATGGCTGGCCGCTTTCTAACGAAATGTGGGAATATCAAATTGATTTTCTGGTTCAGAATAATTATCGGGTAATTGCTTACGACCGTCGTGGATTTGGCAAATCTTCTCAACCGTATGACGGATATGATTACGATACGCTAACAGATGATTTAAAAGAGATTATCGATCAGCTGGAATTAGAAGATGCAACGCTTGTTGGCTTCTCAATGGGTGGCGGTGAAGTAGTACGTTATTTTAGCCGTTATGGTGGTAAAGGTGTTACAAAAGCAGCTTTAATATCCTCTGTAGTTCCATTTTTATTGCAAACCAATGACAATCCTGACGGACATCCAAAAGAAAAAAGCGAAGCAACTGCAAGTGCGATTAAAGAAGACAGAATAGCTTTTGTGGATAATTTTGGAAAAACATTCTTTGGAATCAATATTATAAATAAACCATTAAGCACTCCATTATTAGAATATTACAGAACTTTATGTTCATTTGCTTCTCCCCGTGCTACTTTAAAATGTGCTGAATCTTTTTCTTATACTGATTTTAGAGAAGAATTAGATTTTATAAAAGTTCCAACTTTAATCATTCACGGAGATGATGATAAAATCGTTCCTATTGAACTGACTTCAAAAAAAGCAGCAAAAGCAATTCGCGAAAATACTTATATAGTTTATGAAGGTGCACCACACGGATTATTCTATACAGATAAAGACAAATTAAATACAGATTTACTGAGTTTTCTGAATTCATAAATCCTTTACAGAATGTCCACTGGAGTTTTAAAAAATTTCTTTGGACATTTTTGTTCTTGTGCTCTTTTTTTTACAGAATTTTAAGTTATTTTTGATACATTAATTCCCTATAAAAATGGCACGAACTCCTTCAAATATGTTACCTCTTGGAACTATTGCTCCAAATTTTAAATTAAAAGATACCAATTCTAATAATGAGTATTCTTTTGAAGATTTAAAAGGGTCAAAAGGAACATTGGTTATGTTTATCTGCAATCATTGTCCGTTTGTGCTTCATGTTATCCGCGAAATTGTGATGATTGCCAATGATTATCGCGTTCAGGGAATTGGGGTTGTGGCTATTTCGAGTAATGATATCGAAAAATATCCTCAGGATGCTCCTGAACTAATGACAGAATTTGCTTTTGAAAATAAAATAGATTTTCCGTATTTATTCGACGAAAGTCAGGAAGTGGCAAAGGCATACGATGCAGCCTGTACACCTGATTTTTATTTATTTGATAACCAAAACAAATTATTTTACCGTGGTCAGCTTGATGATTCCAGACCCGGAAACGGAATTCCTTTAAGCGGAAGTGATCTTCGAAGTGCCATTGATGCCTTGATTTATAACCGCAGTTTAAATGAAATCCAGAAACCTAGTATTGGCTGTAATATCAAATGGAAATAAACTTTTGAGCCATTTAAAAAAGTTTACCTATCTTTGCCATTCAAATTAACAATTCTCATTGTGAGTACTATAAGTATAATTACAGTTTTGGTGTTGTCGTTTTCTTTAAGGAGAAAACCGCTTACTGCTGCATTTATTTCACATAGTAAGGCCTTTATTCATTAGGCCTCCGTCTATTTCAATTTCTTCTTTCAGGCGGAGGATTTACATCAGGTTTTTTTATTTTATTTATTTGACAATTTTCAATTCTGTCAGATAAATTTCTGTTTTTGCTAATTAGTTTTTTTTAACCTCATTTTAAACTATTTTACCAATAGATAAAACCTGGCATTGCATCCTAAAAGAAGAAGAAATATCATTATAGTAAATTATAAATAATATAAAACATAGTTATGAAACCAACACCCACATTCTGTAAAACAGATTATCAGTTTTTAAGAGAACTGATCTTAAAAAGTAAAAATTCGACAAATGCCAAAGAAGCCAATCAGCTTTCTCAGGAATTAGACCGTGCAGTTATCAGTAAAGAAAGCGAATTAGACAGTTCTGTTGTAAGAATCAATTCTTATGTCACGATCGAAGATGTAAAAGCAAATAAACAAATGAAAATTCAAATCGTTTTACCTTCTTATGCTGATGTAAAACAAAGTAAAATTTCAATTCTTGCACCTTTAAGCGTTGCTATTATTGGCTTTAAAGAAAATGACGTAGTTGATTGGGAATTACCGGCTGGAATAAAGACTTTAAAAATAGTTGCCGTTAGTAATATCGCTGAAAGCAATTCTTAATTTTTTAAACACCTCACTTGTGACGGTGTTTTTTTATGTTCTGTTTTTAAATAAAAAAAACTATCCAATACGATGCACTGAATAGTTTTATGAATCTGCAATTACAATCTCTTACAATTGAGAAGTTATATAATTTGATATTGAAGCCATTTGTGTATCATCTAACTTCGCTTTCTTCTGCATCCTTGTTAAAATTGGTTTCCATTCTTCCTGAGAATATTTCTTCGGATCGTATAGTTTATGACATCTTGCACAACTGTTTTCGTATAAGTTTTTGCCTTCTGCCAATTCAGGCTTTAATACCGCCGGTTTTGCCGCTTCTGTCACTCCTTGAGCAGCTTTTTTAGTTCCGCATGAAACTAAAAGTACTGTTGCAGCAGTTAGAATTAAGATTTTTGATTTCATTGATTTTACCTTTATTTTGGGTAAATATAAAAAAATCCCATATGCCGCAGCATACAGGATTATTATTTAAAACCATATTAAATAGAAACTAAAAAGTCTTATTTAACATCCATTAATTCAACATCAAAAATCAGAGTTGCATTTGGCGGAATTACTCCTCCTGCACCCGATGGTCCGTATCCTAAATCTGAAGGAATAACAAAACGAGCTTTGTCACCTACTTGCAATAAAGCGATACCTTCATCCCATCCTTCGATAACCTGACCAATTCCTAATTTAAATTCGATTGGTTTTTTACGTGGGTAAGATGAATCAAAAACTTTTCCGTTTTCTAAAGATCCTTCGTAGTGCACAGAAACGGTTTTTCCAGCTTCGGCTCTTTTACCTTCACCTTTCTGGATCATTTTGTAACGTAAACCGCTTTCTGTTTTATCGAAACCAGCAGCTAATTGTTCCATTTTTGCTTCAGATTCTGCTTTTAAAGCTGCTTCACGTTTTAGGCGGGCACCTTTTAAACCAATGAAAGCCTCGATAGCATTCCATTTTTGAGCTTCATCTCCAACTCTGATAATTTCTACAGAATCAAGATTATCTCCCTGAGCTACAGCATCAACAACATCCTGACCTTCTATAACCTCACCAAAAACAGTATGTTTTCCGTCTAACCAAGGAGTTGGAACGTGTGTAATAAAAAACTGAGAACCGTTGCTTCCCGGACCAGAATTTGCCATAGACAAAATTCCAGGACGATCATGTTTTAAACTTGGGTGAAACTCATCATCAAATTTATAACCCGGATCTCCAGTTCCGGTTCCTTTAGGGCATCCTCCCTGAATCATAAAATCAGGAATAACTCTGTGAAATGTAAGTCCATCATAAAATTTATTTCCCTGAGGTTTAACTTTATTTTCCATATTTCCTTCTGCAAGAGCTACAAAATTCCCTACAGTTCCCGGAGTTAAATCATGTGTAAGTTTTACTAAAATCGAACCTTTACTAGTGTTGAATTTAGCGTATATTCCGTTTTCCATTGTTGTTATTTTTAATTTGATTGCAAATTTACAAATTAATTCTATATCAATTTGTGCTTTCTATTTTTTAGATTTTGATTTATAAGTTAGGCCATAAACTGTAAATGCCAACGCCGACAAGCCAACACAACCAATTGTAACAGCGTGCCATCCGCCCAGTTTCCACAATAATAATCCGTATGCAGATCCGGCTGCTGTTCCTAAAAAGCTAAAGGACATAAATACAGTATTTAAACGGTTTCTGGCTTCAGGAAGCAATGAATATACTCTGGTTTGGTTTGAAATATGAACACCCTGAATTCCTATGTCGATAAACACGATTCCAATTGCAATTCCAATCACACTTTCGATTGAAAAATAAAAAACCAAAAAGCTGATTAAGATTAACAAACAGCCATAACCTACTGCAATTCTGGAATTTCCTTTGTCTCCCATTTTTCCCACTAATGGCGCTGCCAAAGCTCCTGAAGCACCTACAATTCCGAATAAACCAATTGTGGCACTGTTAAAATGAAACGGTTCACCTGAAAGCAATAAAACCATAGTGGTCCAGAAAGCACCAAATTGTGCAAAACTGAATACGTTAATCATAGTCGCTTCGCGTAAAACCGGCTGTGTTTTTATAAGCGTAAAAAGAGACTGAATTAGCTGACCGTAAGTTCCCTGAAACTGGGGTTTATTTACCGGAAATTTATTCTGAATTACAAAAAAGATTAACAAACAAATTACGGCAGCGATATAAAACATCGATCTCCAGCCTAAAACCTGACCAATAAATCCGCTTAAAGTTCTGGAAAGTAAAATACCTACAAGTAAACCACTCATTATAGTTCCCACTACTTTTCCACGTTGTTCCGGTGCACTCAGGGAAGCTGCTAGTGGTAAAATAAGTTGTGGCACAATCGAGGTAATACCAATAAGTAAAGAAGCAATTTGTAAAATAAAAAAGCTTTTGGCTGTAGCTGCGATAATTAATGCAATTACAGAGGCAAAAGTGGTCATTAAGATTTGTCTTTTTCGCTCTATTTTATCTCCTAACGGAACCATAAAAAAGAGCCCGATCGCGTATCCTGCCTGAGTAAGATATGTTATCGTTCCTGCATTGGCTTCAGGAATTTTAAATTCGTTGGCAATTAAAACAATTAAAGGCTGGCAGTAATACAGATTTGCAACTATAAGTCCAGTGCAAGCTGCCATAAATAAGACATTCGTTTTGGATAAATTCATTTTGCAAAAATACCGATCTAATCTGAATCAAAACTTTAAAAAAGTTATAAAATTTTTAAATTTTAGGTTAGATTGGCATTTCTTAAAATAATATTATTGATATTGGAAATCTTTATTTTTTAAGGAAATCTTCTCTTGCAGGACCAAAAACGTCTGTAAGCATACCACTTTCTAAGCAAACAACGCCATGAATTGCATGTGGCGGAATATAAAAACTATCGCCTTCTTTTAGGGTTTGTGTTATTCCGTTAATAGTAACATCAAATTTACCGCTGCCAATATAAGTCACCTGTGTGTGATAATGTTCATGTAAAACACCTATCCCGCCTTTTTCAAAATGAACGTTTACTAACATCACACGATCATCAAAAGCCAGAATTTTGCGTTTAATGCCTTCACCTACAACTTCCCATTCTATATCATCTCCTTTTATAAATTCTTTGCTTGTTCCGATATTCTGCATAACTTTTAAAATTGATTTTTACAAAAATACTACTTTTAAACGGCTTTGTTTTAAGATCAGATTTTTAGATACAAAATCTAAGATACTAAGAACTGATTTTCAAAATGATGTATAAAATTTTGAAGTACAAGAGCAGTTTCTTCGTTTATAATTTTGCGTTCTTCATTGATTTTTCCGCGAATGCCCTGTATTAAAAGCTGCGTATTTTCGTTAAATCTGGCTTCAAGTGTTTTCATTATTAATGAAAGCTGTTCTTGTGCCATTTCTCCGGAAGCCGAAGCGGTTATCAAACCTGTTTTTTTATTTGAAAAAATAGTAGTCGAAACACACCATTCCAAAGCATTTTTTAAACTTCCCGGCAAACTAAAAACATATTCAGGTGTACAAATTAAAACTCCATCTGCATTTTTAATTTTATTTCTAAAAGAAACAACCTCTTCAGGAGGATTTTCGGTGTCTAAATCCGGGTTAAAATGTGGAATTTCATCCAATTGTTCAAAAATTTCAACCTTAAATTCGGTTTTTATATGTTCTGAAATAAATTTTAGAATTTTAAAGTTGCTGGAGTTTTTTCTGGTACTCCCAGTTATAGCTAATATTTTTATTGTTTGCATTTTTATTCAATAACGGCAATATCCTTTTTCATCAGATCTAATCCGTCAGTTAAGTTATTTCTTTTAAAGTATTTTTCTAAATCAGTTAATCTCTTTTTGTTGTCATATTTAATACCTGAATTGAGTTTTCTTTGGCAAACAGAACACAATCGTATTGAACTTCTATCAGTTTCAGATAAACTATTGGTTCCATTCATTACACAATCTGCTGTAATACAATGGTACAGACCAAACATATGTCCTATTTCGTGTGAACTTGTTTTGAGCAATCTTTCCAAACACAGGTTAAAGTTTTCAGAAGTTAATTTGCCATCCTGGAATCTGTAAATTGAACTCACGCCCACTTTATCGCGATAAGAAGCCAAACCAAAAACATAATTCCAGTCTGACTTAGGGTATAAATCCAGTTCTGAAATTCCCATTAAAGCAATTCTGTTTAATGGTTCTTCCTCTTTTAAAACATCATTTAAAAGGTACCCCGCCAATAACTGTTCATGATCATCAACCCTTCTTCTGGCAGAATTTGGAACTACATCATTAGAAATAGGTTCTAATGTTTTTGTTTTTAACTGAAAAAAAAATTCTAAATATTCATTCATCAATTTGATTTGTTCCTTTTGCAAAGCAGTAAAACTACCAATTGGCCGTAAGTAAATGATATTTGCCTCTTTTGTTGGAATGATGTGTTTAGAGGTAAAGTATTGTTCGAAAGTTTGTCCTTTTTCTTTATGAGAAAACAACCAATCTCCATAAACGGGTTCGCCTAACTTAACGTCATTAGTTTTAATTTGTTTAAAATATGGTGCTATTACAGGTATTTCTTTTAAAGTTTCTTTTGAAGTTTCTTTTGCTTTTTCTTTGTTACAGGAACAAAATAATACAAATAACAAGAGGATTATTTTTTTCATTCTTCAAAATTATCGAAATAAGTAAAATCTTTAGCAATTAATCCATTCTCGATCGTGAAAATAGTACAAATAGGCAATTCAAATTTTGAGTTGTCCGAAGCTGTTCCGGTCGATACAAACTCTACAATAATGTTTTTTTCTCCCGAAGGATAGATTTGAATAACTTTATCATGTAAATCCGGAAAAGTTTTATTTAGTTCTGCATACTTCTCTTCAATTTGTTTACGCGTTTGTATTACAATACCTTTTCCTAAAGACGGATCTTTAAAATCAGCTGTTTCGGTATACATTTCCGACATCTTTTTCCAATTGTGTTTATTGAAACACTCAAAATATTGTTGCACTACTTTTTCATTATTTGCTGCACTCATAGATTTTGACGGGTTTTGATTGTTACAAGAAATGGTTAGAAAAACTAACATCAGAATTATTATATTTTTTATCATAAATTATCTTTTAGGTTATCGTAAATCGATTTAAGTGACCTAAATATAATAAAATGAGAGGAGACTACTATAAATATTTTAGAAGTCTGCTGATAAAAAAATAAAATAACGTTCTATTTTACAAGAATTTCCTGCGGAGTGTGCTGTTGCTTATCTGTTTTACACGAATAAATTTTTCCATCCTTATTTGTGTATACATATATATAATTCCAATGACTTGATCCTGCCATTCTGGTATTATTGCCTTTATCTGCATTTTTATGTACTTGTTCTGCATACACAAGAATTTCCTCTTCAGCATTATTTTTTATGATACGTACCGGAGATCCCCAACTCTTAATAAGATTTTTTTTTGATTCACCAATCCATTTGTCATTTACATTCTTTGTTCCTGAACACGCCTGTAAAGTCACCATAGCAATTATTAAAAGTATCTTCTTTTTCATAACGTTTTTTATTAAAGATTATTGATATGTGCGTATTAGAAACAATATTTCTTTTTTAAGAATATTTATTTTACAATTAATCTTATAAATTTAAGCAAAGCAGATTACAATTTACCTTATGTCCGCGTATCCAATTCTTTAAGAAATTGTAAACTTAAAATTCATTCATTTTTTTTATATAATTGAATGGTATTAACCGATTAAAAAAATCTTTACCTGCATTTTAAACTTTCATTTTTTAAATGGGTAAACTTCTCAAAAATTAACTTTGTATCTTTGCCGCTTAGAACTATTGAAGAAAAGAAATGCGAATTGACATTATAACGATTTTGCCTGAATTATTAAGGAGTCCGTTTGAGGCTTCGATTATGAAACGTGCCATAGACAAAGGTCTTGTCGAAGTACATTTTCATAATTTACGTGATTATACTACTAACAAACAAAAAAGTGTCGACGACTATCCGTTTGGCGGAGGCGCCGGTATGGTTATGACAGTTCAGCCTATTGATGCCTGCATTACGCATTTGAAAAGCGAGCGTGAATACGATGAAATTATTTATATGTCGCCTGATGGTGAAACACTAAATCAAAAAATGGCCAATACGATGTCGATGTATGAAAACATTATCATTTTATGCGGACATTATAAAGGTGTAGATCAGCGTGTTCGTGATCATTTTATTACAAAAGAAATTTCGATTGGCGATTATGTTTTATCCGGAGGAGAATTAGGTGCTTTGGTTTTATCTGATGCTTTAATCCGATTAATTCCCGGAGTTCTAAGCGATGAAACATCGGCTTTGACCGATAGTTTTCAGGACAATTTGCTTTCCGGACCTATATACACAAGACCCGCCGATTATAAAGGATGGAAAGTCCCTGAAGTTTTAACCAGCGGTCATTTTGCTAAAATTGATAAATGGCGCGAAGATATGGCCTACGAACATACCAAAAACAGACGTCCGGATTTGCTAGAAGGACAAGATTAGTTTCAGGTTTTATTTGTTTCAGGTTAAATATACAAAGTTGAAACCTGAAACAAATAATACTTTTTACCCGTTATAATTCATTGAGGTAATCGTTCTGTTGGTCATTTCAACATCTAAAATATGATCTTGAAAAAAATCATCTCCGGCAGAAACTAAGGTGTCAATATCTCCAAAATCAGTAATTTTTATTTTAATACTGTAAACCTCTAAGGTATCATACCAGTCATTATCGGCATTTTCATCTGTAAATACATTGTTCTGATTGTAAAACGCAATCAATTCATTTTTACAATCTGAAAGCCAGTTAATGTGTGTTATAAGAGCATCTGAATATTTTTCAATATCAGAATCCGGAATGTAAACGGAGATTTCATCTTTTATGTTTTTATTGAATATTACAATGTCTTTTTGAGAAATTTCAAACTTATTCTGATTTTCTTCTGATACATTGAAATGATTTAAATCGAGCTTTGCCTGTTTTTTCTTTTCTCTGTATTTTCTAATATCCTTAATAATAAAATTGTTTTCGTATGATTTTGCCTTTTGCTCCATTACATACAATTTAGAAACATCTTTTTTATTGTTCAAATCAGCAATTTCTTTAAAGATTTCGTAAGCAGATCTGTAAAAACCTAAAAGAACATATACGTTTGAAAGTATCAAGTTATCTTCTTTTACTCTATTAGCATTTTCTAATTCATAAAGCAGATCATAGATCTTTTCTGTACTTTCGATTGAAGAATTAGATTTTCTAAATTCATTGGATAATGCTATATAATCTTTCAAATAATGTCTATTCATTTTTCCTGCAATTAAACTAAAACAAATATAACACGATTTTACTTTTTAAATTTTAAAAGCAATATTGTTAAGATTCTTCAATTGATCTCGTTTTGAAAAACCTGAAAACTGAAACAAAAAACACTTTAAGTGCCATTTTATCAACAACTTAAAATAATTTACAATTTATAATTCATAATTTATAATTATTTTCTACATTTGCACCCGAATTAGACTAACCTCTGGCGAGATCCGTGAATGTTACTCTATATAAACTATAATAATAAAATTATCATGGCAGATTTATTAAAGTTCGTTCAAAACGAATTCGTTGCTAAAAAAGATTTCCCTGAATTTGGAGCTGGAGATACTATCACAGTATTCTACGAAATTAAAGAGGGTGAAAAAACAAGAACTCAGTTCTTTAAAGGAGTTGTTATTCAAAGAAGAGGTTCTGGTAATACAGAAACTTTTACGATTCGTAAAATGTCTGGAGCTATTGGAGTTGAGCGTATCTTCCCGGTAAACTTACCAGCTTTACAAAAAATCGAAGTGAACAAAAAAGGTGCAGTTCGTAGAGCTAGAATTTTCTACTTCAGAGAACTTACTGGTAAAAAAGCTAAGATTAAAGATAAAAGAAGATAATCATTTATCTTTTTGTTATAAAGAACTCGTTTCATATCATTTGAAACGAGTTTTTTTTACGCCTTATTTTTAACCAATAACAAAACTGTAATTTTTTAATACCAAAATCATCGATTTAGCAATTAAATAACTTCGAAATAAGAATCTGATAATTCCAGTTTTTCTCCATAAAACTACACCGTTTTCGGACTGATTTTATTATATTTGCTGCGCTCATCCTGAGCCGACTATACCTTTTACATCGCCATTCCTGACGATACGATTATAAAAAAAAAAAAAAAAATTACAAATAATTTAAAAATCTATTACACCTTAACTGATGAGGCGCCATTGTTAGCGACTTATTCTTTTTTACCTATTGTTCAGGCCTTTACTTCTACAGCTGGTATTGCTATTGAAACAAGAGATATCTCTTTGGCAGGCAGAATTTTATCTAATTTTCCGGAGGTTCTTACTGATGCTCAAAAAACAGGAGATGCTTTGGCTGAATTAGGTCAGTTAGCCACACAACCTGAAGCAAACATCATCAAATTACCCAACATTTCAGCATCTGTACCACAATTAAAAGCTGCTATTACTGAATTGCAGTCTCACGGGTACAATATTCCTAATTACCCGGAAGATCCTCAAAACGATGCCGAAAAAGAAATTAAAGCTAAATACGCTAAAGTTTTAGGTTCTGCTGTAAATCCTGTTTTACGTGAAGGGAACTCTGACCGTAGAGCGCCAAGAGCGGTTAAAAACTTTGCAAAAGCAAATCCACACTCAATGGGTGCATGGTCTGCTGACTCAAAAACTAAGGTAGCTTCGATGCCAAACGGCGATTTCTATGGAAGTGAAAAATCACTTACTGTAGCAGAAGCTAATGATGTAAAGATTGAATTCGTTGCAAAAGACGGTACAACAACTGTTTTAAAAGCAAGTACTCCCTTAAAAGCCGGAGAAATAATCGACAGCTCTGTAATGCATTTAAAAGCTTTAAAAAGTTTTGTTGCTGAAGCTATTGCCGATGCAAAAAAAGAAGGTGTTTTACTTTCTGTACACTTAAAAGCTACTATGATGAAAGTGTCAGATCCAATTATTTTTGGCGCTATCGTTGAAGTATATTTTGCTGATCTTTTTAAAAAATATGAAACTTTATTTGCTGAATTAAATATTGATACCAGAAACGGTTTAGGTGATATTTATGCAAAAATTGCCGGAAGACCTGAGCAGGCTGAAGTTGAAGCTGACATTACAAAAGCGATCGAAAACGGGCCAGCTCTTGCAATGGTAAATTCTGATAAAGGAATTACAAACTTACACGTTCCATCTGATGTTATTGTTGATGCTTCTATGCCGGCAATGATCCGTACTTCCGGACAGATGTACAACAAAGAAGGAAAACAACAAGATACTATCGCAATTATTCCGGATCGCGCTTATTCAGGAATTTATACTGCAACTATTGATTTCTGTAAAAAACACGGTGCTTTTGACCCTAAAACAATGGGAAGTGTTCCTAACGTAGGTTTGATGGCTCAAAAAGCTGAAGAATACGGATCTCATGATAAAACTTTCCAGGTAAAAGCCGACGGGGTTGTTCGCGTGGTAGATAATAAAGGAACTGTTTTAATGGAGCAAAACGTTGAAGCTAATGACATTTTCAGAATGTGTCAGGCAAAAGACGCTCCTATTCAGGACTGGGTTAAACTTGCTGTAAACAGAGCCCGTTTATCAAGTACTCCTGCTGTTTTCTGGTTAGACGAAAACAGAGCACATGACAGAGAACTAATAGTAAAAGTTCAAAAATACCTTAAAGATTACGATACAACAAACTTAGATATTCGCATCTTAAACCCGGTTGCTGCTACTGAATTTACCTTAGACAGAATCATCAAAGGTTTAGATACTATTTCTGTAACAGGAAACGTTTTACGTGATTACTTAACAGATTTATTCCCAATTTTAGAATTAGGAACATCAGCAAAAATGTTATCTATCGTTCCGTTAATGAATGGTGGAGGATTGTTCGAAACCGGTGCTGGAGGTTCTGCCCCTAAACACGTTGAGCAATTTACTGAAGAAGGATATTTACGTTGGGATTCATTAGGAGAGTTTTTAGCTCTTGGCGCTTCTTTAGAACATTTAGGACAAACTTTAAACAACTCTAAAGCAATTATTTTATCTGAAACTTTAGATGAAGCTAACGACAAATTCTTAGCAAACGATAAATCTCCGGCTCGTAAAGTGGGACAAATTGATAACCGTGGTTCTCATTTTTATCTTGCTCTTTATTGGGCTCAGGCTTTGGCTGCTCAAAATAAAGATGCTGAATTAAAAGCAATCTTTACTCCAATTGCTGCCGAATTTGAAGCTAACGAAGCTAAAATCGATGCTGAATTAATTGGTGCACAAGGAAAACCTCAAACTCTTGGTGGTTACTACCAGCCAACTCCGGAGTTAGTAAGTAAAGCAATGCGCCCAAGTGCAACATTTAACTCAATTATTGCACAAATTAAATAATAGAAAAACTATTTAGTTACATACTTCATAAAAAGACAACTTTAAATAGTTGTCTTTTTTATTTTACAGAAAATTACTAGAATTACTATTGTTAAAATCCACTTGAATACGATTAACTATAAAAATTCAAAAGAGCACACAAAGCCTGTAACAAAATCAGGTTTTTCTTAACTAATGTTTAACAAACGTTCTGCAAAAATATTTAGTAAGAATTATTAACTATGTGCTTCAAAACCAAGACAATGATTACAAAAAAAACCGGACTGCTTTTTATACTCCTTTTAACAGCATTAACTGCCTTTTCTCAGGAAAAATTTACACTTAGCGGCACCATTAGCGATTTCAAAAACAATGAAACTTTAATTGGAGTAAATGTTTACATTCCGGCTCTAAAAATTGGAACAACTACCAACGAATACGGTTTTTATTCTATTACAGTTCCTAAAGGCGAACATCAAATTGAAATCAGTTATCTTGGATATCAAACCATTCATAAAACAATTGTTTTAAATCAGAATACCAAGAGCAATTTTGCCATTAATGAAAGTGGTGAAGAACTTCGGGAAGTTGTAATTACAGATAATAAAGGCAAAATAAATATCAAATCGCCTGAAATGAGTGCCAATAAACTTTCTATTGCCACCATTAAAAAAATGCCTGTTGTTATGGGAGAAGTCGATGTTTTAAAATCAATCTTGTTACTTCCTGGTGTTACCAATGCCGGCGAAGGCGCTTCTGGATTCAATGTACGTGGGGGCGGTGCAGATCAAAACTTAATTTTATTAGACGAAGCTACCATATTTAATTCTTCTCACGTATTTGGATTCTTTTCTGTTTTTAATCCCGATGCCATAAAAGATCTAAAATTATATAAAGGAGGAATTCCGGCACGGTATGGAGGAAGAGCTTCTTCTGTTCTTGACATCTACCAGAAAGACGGAAACAGTAAAGAATTCCACGCAAGTGGCGGAATAGGATCCATTACCAGCAGAATTCTTGTTGAAGGTCCTTTGGTAAAAGACAAAGGCTCGTTCTTAATTGGCGGAAGAGCTTCCTATGCTCATTTATTTTTAAAATTATCAGAAGAACAAAAAAATAATTCGGCTTATTTTTATGATTTAAATACAAAATTAAGTTATAAACTAAATGACAATAACAGCCTGTATATGTCCGGTTATTTTGGTCGTGATGTTTTTAGGTTAAACAAAAGTTTTTCTAACATTTACGGCAATTCGACTTTAAACCTGCGCTGGAATCACTTGTATTCTGATAAATTATTTTCGAATTTATCTTTGATTTACAGTGATTACTATTATGGTCTGGACTTGGATTTTGTAGGTTTCAAATGGGATTCAGGAATAAAAAACTATAATATCAAATACGATTTCAAAAATTACATCTCAGATAAATTCAAATTAAACTATGGTTTAAACGGAATTTACTATGAATTTAATCCCGGAACCATCAAACCAAGTAACGAGTCGTCAGGAATTAATCCGGATCAGTTAGACAAAAAATATGCTTTTGAACCTTCTGTTTATATTGAAGCAGAAAATCAGCTTTCGAAAAAATTCACCGTTTCTTATGGATTACGATATAGTTTATTTTACCGCTTAGGCGCTTCTACTATTAATTATTATGATAATAACAATCCTGTAATCTTTAATACTGATATGCAGATTTATGAGAAAGCAACTCCAGCTTCGACTAAATATTTTGGCAAAAACAAAGAAATACAAAGTTATAACAATTTAGAACCACGATTTTCAGCTTCTTTCCAACTAAATGATGATGAATCTATTAAGGCAAGTTATAACCGAATGGCGCAATATCTTCAATTAATTTCAAATACCTCATCGCCTACTCCGCTGGATGTCTGGATGCCAAGTGATAATTATATCAAACCGCAAATTGCAGATCAGGTAGCTTTAGGCTATTTTAGAAACATACAAAACGGGGCTTATTCTGTAGAAGTTGAAACCTATTACAAAAAAATTAAAAACAGACTGGATTATATTGATGGTGCCGATTTAATTGCGAATGACGCCATTGAGCAGGTAATTCTAAACGGACGTATGCGATCTTATGGTGTAGAATTTCTGCTAAAGAAAAACGAAGGTAAATTTAACGGCTGGATATCTTATACTTTATCAAAATCAGAGCAGCAGACTCCCGGACGAACTCCTGAAGAAACAGGAATTAATAATGGTCAGTGGTACAATTCTGCCTATGATAAAACACATAATTTGGCTATTACATCAGCTTATACTTTAAACGAAAAATGGTCTTTTGGTGCTAACTTTATTTTACAATCGGGTCAGCCGGTTACTTATCCAAACGGTCAATATGAATATTTAGGCATTACAGTTCCTAGTTACGGATTACGAAATGAAAACCGTTTGCCCGCGTATCATCACCTGGATGTTTCGGCAACTTTAACACCTAAAAAAAATAAGGACAGAAAGTGGAAAGCAGAATGGGTTTTTAGCATTTACAATTTGTACAATCGCCAGAATGCTGCCTCGATCAATTTCCGTCAGAATGTAGATACTGGCGCAAATGAAGCCGTGCAAACCTCAATTTTTGGAATTGTTCCTGCTGTAACTTATAATTTTAAATTTTAAATCACTTACTGTAAAAGAATACAAAAGATATATCATGAAAAAAGCAACCTTACTTATCATACTTTTTATATCGATTTTCTTCGCAGGCTGTGAGGAAGTTGTAAATGTTGATCTCGATACCGCACCTCCAAGATTAGTGATAGAGGCCGCTATAAACTGGCAAAAAGGAACTTCAGGAAAACAGCAAACGATAAAATTAACCACCACAACCGGCTATTTTCAAAATGTAATTCCTACTGTTTCCGGAGCAAATGTATTTATTAAAAACAGTCAAAATGAACAATTCAATTTTACAGAAGTACAAAAAACCGGAAGATATGTTTGTAATAACTTTAAACCTGTAATTGATGAAGTTTATACCCTAACGGTAATTAGCAACGGAATTACTTATAATGCTACCGAAACCATGAAATCTGTTGCACCAATAACACGTGTAGAACAAAACAATCAGGGTGGTTTTACAGGAAAAAACATTGAAACCAAAGCCTTTTTTAATGATCCCGCTGATGCAGATAATTTTTATTTGTTTAAATATGTATATTCGAATAAAATTACCTCAACCTATTATGTTACCGAAGATAAATTCTTTCAGGGCAACGAATATTTCAGTTCATCTGATGATGACGATTTAAAAATTGGAGATGATGTCGAAATGACGCATTACGGAATTTCAAAACAGTATTACAACTATATGAGCATTTTGGTTAGTATTGCCGGAAGCAATGTTGGAGGACCTTTTCAATCGCCGCCTGCAACTGTAAAAGGAAACATTATTAATATGAATGACAAAGCAAATTATCCGCTAGGTTATTTTTCACTAAGCGAAACAGACTATAAAAAATATAAAATTCAATAATCAGTAAGATGGAAGCGAGAATTGAAACTCTAACAGAAAAAAAACTTATTGGAAAACATATTGAGATGTCGTTTATAGAAAATAAAACATTTCAATTATGGAATGGTTTTATGCCTAAACGCAAGGAAATAAAGAATGTAATAAATTCAGATTTATACTCGCTTGAAGTTTTCCCTGCAAACTATTTCGATAATTTTGATGCTAACAATACCTTTCAAAAATGGGCTGCAGTCGAAGTTTCTGATTTTGATGAAGTACTTTCCGGAATGGAAACTTTAATCATCCCAAACGGATTATATGCAGTTTTTATTCACAAAGGACCACAAAGTGAAGGCCATAAAACCTATCACTCTATTTTTGTAGAATGGCTGCCCAATTCACAATATACAGTAGACGAAAGGCCTCATTTTGCTGTAATGGGAAGTCAGTACAAAAAAGAAGACCCGGATTCTGAAGAAGAAATCTGGATTCCAATCAAAAATAAAATTTAGAAAACATGCTAATCGAAACCTTAAAATCGCTTTTCAACAGAGATCTCAGTAAATTAAAAATCGAAATCGAATCTTATCAAAATGAGAATCATATTTGGGTAATTGATAAAAACATCTCTAATTCTGGCGGAAATCTTTGCCTTCATCTTATAGGAAATATAAACACCTATATTGGCGCTGAACTTGGAAAAACAGGCTATGTACGGAATCGTCCTTTAGAGTTTTCATTAAAAAATATTCCAAAATCAGAACTGCTCTCTAAAATTGATGAAACTATCGCAATCATAAACGATACACTTGATCGTTTAACCAACGCTGATTTAGAAGCTATTTATCCACAAATTGTTTTCGAAAAAGAAATGACAACCGGTTTCTTTTTGGTACATCTTTCTACACATTTAGCCTATCATTTAGGACAAATTAATTATCACCGAAGATTATTAGACATCGTATCCTGATATACGTTTTTTTATATGCCGCTTTTTAAGTTTACAGTCGCAGCTTTCAACAACTCTAATTAGAAAACTGCGACATAAACTTTTCTAAACCCTCAACATATGTAAAGGCACAGAAATTAGAATTAAGCAAACTTTGCAAAACATTAATTCAAAATTTCTACAACATGAAACAGTTCCTGCTAACATTCTTTACATTTTGCGCCTTTACTGCAAAAGCACAAACTTTTACAAATCCCGATTCGTTATTCGACCCAGCTCCTTATGGTTTTAGTCACGCATCATCGGTTTCAACGCCGGGAGAATTAGTCTATATTTCCGGACAAAGTGGTGGTTTAGGAAAAAATCATACTTTAAGCAACAGTTTTAGAGAACAAACCCAGGTTGCCTTAAAAAACATTGTAACAGTTCTGGACAGTTACCATCTAAAGCCAGAAAATATCATGAAAATAACCATTCTAATTGTAGATCATTCTCCCGAAAAACTAAAAATATGGAATGAAGAAATTAGAAAAACATGGCAAAACAAACCATTCCCGGCTAGCACCCTGATTCCCGTTCCTAAATTAGCCATCGACAAAATGCTAATCGAAGTTGATGCCATAGCTTTCAAAGCAAAGTAATTTTATTTTTACCATTAAGATCTTAAGAAAGCTAAGTTTTCCTGTTTAATGAAACTTAATATCTTAATGGTAAAAAATCTAACCTCAAAAATCGTATCCTTTCGTACATTTGCAGCACATTTCAAATCAAAAAACTAAATGTCTTCACACCATATCGTACGCGACGACCAGGAACCCGCTTTAATTATTGCCAACGGAGCAGCATGCAATCCCGAATTATTAGGGCAATTGCTCGAATGGTCGCCACTCGTTATCGTGTTAGATTCGGCAATCGAGAGAGTTATCGAATTAGATATAAAAGTCGATATTCTTTTGGGCGATTTCGACCGTGGTTTTGATCCTGAAATCTACAAAACTTCACAATATCCTATCGAAATTGTACACACTCCGGATCAGGATAAAACTGATTTAGAAAAAGCTTTCGATTATTTGATCGACAGAAAAATCCCTGCTGTAAACGTAGTTTGGGCAACAGGAAAACGTGCCGATCATACCATAACCAACCTTACTAATATTGTACGTTACCGCGATTTGCTTAAAATTGTTATTCTCGACGATCATTCGAAAATATTTTTATTACCAAACAAATTCGAAAAATGGTACACCGCAAAAACCCCCATCTCATTGATTCCAATTGGCGTGGTTAACGGTATTTCGTCTACCAATTTACAATATCCATTACAAGATGACACCTTAACCATTGGCTATCGAACCGGCAGCAGCAATGCCGTTCTGCAAGATGGTCTGGTTACCATAACCCATACCAATGGCGATTTATTACTCATGGAATGTATGGATTAATCATTTCATTAGACATAAAAGTCTTTAAAGATTTTTTTACACATAAAAACATAATTTAAAATCTGCAAAAAGTCGTTTCACCCTTGCATAAATTCACATTAGAAAACAATCTGAGAAAGCCTTTTTTTGTATTCCTAGAAATCACATAAAAAAAACTATATTTCTATGTGTTTAATTCGCTCCCTGAATTTAGAATTTAAATTTTTAACATTACTATTTTAACCTCTAGTATTGCTATTTTTAAGAAGCTTTTCCTGCTGTCCGCTATATCTTTTCCCGGCTAAAGAAGCCAGAAAAAGGATACCGCTTCCATCAGGGCTAGGGCAATCATTTTCATAATTACCATTTCCTCCAAAAGGAATGACTATCTTTGCACGGAAATTTACAAAATGAAAGCAACAGACAATTCCGAAAAAAACAATTTACATCCCCGAAATCTTCACCGTTCGCGTTATGATTTCGATCTTCTTATTGCAAATTGTCCTGAACTAAAACAATATGTTGCCATCAACCTACACGGAATTGAAACAATCGATTTCAGTAATCCATTAGCAGTAAAAGCGCTTAACAAAGCACTATTGCAAACCTATTACGATGTTCAAAACTGGGATATTCCTAAAAATTATCTCTGTCCTCCCATTCCCGGAAGAACAGATTACATTCATTATCTGGCCGATTTACTCGCCGAAACAAACAACGGAATCATTCCGCAGGGATCTTCAGTTTTAGGATTAGATATAGGAACAGGAGCCAATTGCATCTACCCTGTTTTAGGAAATGCAATTTACGATTGGAGTTTTGTAGGAACCGATATTGACCCAAAAGCGATAGAAAATTGCAGTAAAATTATCGAGGCAAATCCAAAATTAATTGATGCCATAAGTCTGCAGCAACAAACAGAATCCCGCTTTATTTTTAAAAACATCATTACACCCGAAGATCGTTTTACCTTTACCATGTGTAATCCACCTTTTCATGCTTCAGAAGAAGAAGCAAATAAAAGTACTTCCAGAAAAGTTTCTAATCTAAATCCAAAGGAAAAGAAAAACTTAAATCCGGTCCTAAATTTTGGAGGCCACAATGCCGAATTATGGTGCAATGGAGGTGAAATTGGTTTTGTTACCCAAATGATTTACGAAAGCGCAAAATTTGCCATGCAATGTTTGTGGTTTACCACATTAGTTTCAAAAAAGGAAAACCTTTCCAACATTTATAAAACACTAAACAAAGTTAACGCCTCTTCCATCAGAACAATTGATATGGCACAAGGTCAAAAAAACAGCAGAATTGTAGCCTGGACTTTTTTAAGTGAAAATCAGCAAAAAAAATGGATTATTTAAATAACTGATTTTCAAACCTAAACTTGATTTTATTATTTGTTTTTGGTAAATTTACCTAAAGCACTTAATATCATATTATGGCAGAATATATTGGTTATCTCGCATCATTTTTTATCGTAGGCGGATTTTTACTAAAAGACCTCCGAACCATCCGCTTTATTAATATGTTTGGATGCATTTGTTTTGTAGTCTACGGTATCTTCTTAAAAGACTATAAAGATATACACCAATGGCTCTTACCTGTTATTATTCCAAACGCCATTTTAGCATTGGTTCAGGTATACCATTTAACCGCAAAAAGAAGTAAAACATTATAATTATAATACTTTAAAATAAAATTCTAATACATTTTCGGCACCCATTTTTTGTACTTTTAAAAGTAAATTGAATTTTATGAATAGTAAAAAATTACCTTTCCAATTAGCACTTGTTTTTTTATTTTTAAGCTGCGCCTCTGCCAAGAAAGAAAAATTTGACGATTATATTTTCAAAACCAAAAGCGAAAAACAGGCTTATATTAATTCTTATGATCAGGCTTTAAAGCTTTGGGATATCCCGTATACCGAAGAAAATATAAAAACCACCTACGGAACGGCTCATGTGATTATTGCAGGCTCAAAAAACGGAAAAGATTTGGTTTTACTTCACGGAATGGACGCGAGCTCTACCATGTGGTATCCAAACATTCAGGCACTGGCCAAAAATCACCATGTCTACGCCATAGATTTCATGATGGAACCCGGCAAATCAACTTTGACCTCAAAAGCACTTTCATCAGACCAAATCGTAATCTTATACAACGAAATCTTTGATCATTATAAATTAAAGAATTTTGACATTATAGGTGCTTCACGCGGTGGATGGATTGCCACTTTATTAGCCATACAAAAAGAAAATTCAATTGATAAAATAGTCTTATTAAGTCCGGCTCAGACTTTTAGGTTTATAGATAAAGTGGGTAAAACGACTTCGGCTTTAATGCTGAAATTATTTCCAAGTGAGAAAAAATTTGGTAAAACATTAAAAACATTTTCTGCACATCCGGAAAAAATTAGCCCCGTTTACAAAAAGCAATTTTATCTCGCCAATAAATATGGAAAATCAAATTCGAGCATGTTTAAAATGCATCCGTTTTCAGATGCTGAATTAAAAACGATTACAAATCCGGTTTTGATTTTAATTGGAGATCATGATGTCATCAATTCCAACGAAAGTTTAGAAAGAGCAAATAAATATTTAACCAAAAGCAAAACCCAAATTATAAAAGATGCAGGTCATTTTTTATCCATCGATCAGGCAAAAATTGTAAACAACACCATAATTGTTTTTTTAGAATAATTGACAAGGTGCAGTCCGGGCAATATCATTAAGTTAAGATTTTTTCACGCAGATTTAAAAAGAGTTAATCAGATCTACGCAGATTACTCTGCTCAAATCTGCAGACCCGAGCAGTAGCGAACAAGCGAAGCAATCTGCGTAAAACAAAATCAACAATAACAAAAAAATAGCGCAGTTCGTGGCAGCATTTTTTTAGCTTTTTTATAGAATCCAAACTTTGTATCTTTACAAAACTAATTTTTTCATCATCCAAAAATGAATTTCCAAGTATCCTCAGATTATAGTCCAAAAGGCGATCAGCCACAAGCAATCGAGAAACTTTCGCAAGGTATTGTCGACGGAGAAAAATACCAAACATTATTAGGAGTTACAGGATCTGGAAAAACATTTACTGTTGCCAATGTTATTCAGGAAGTGCAAAGGCCGACTTTGGTTTTGGCACACAACAAAACGCTGGCAGCCCAGTTGTATTCTGAATTCAAACAGTTTTTTCCGAATAATGCGGTGGAATACTTCGTTTCGTACTATGATTATTACCAGCCGGAAGCTTTTATGCCTGTAACAGGCGTTTTTATCGAAAAGGATTTATCTATCAATGAAGAGCTTGAAAAGATGCGTTTGAGTACTACTTCTTCTCTGCTCTCAGGGCGTCGTGATGTATTAGTTGTGGCTTCTGTTTCTTGTTTATATGGCATTGGAAACCCTGTTGAATTTCAAAAAAATGTAATCGAAATTACCCAAGATCAGGTTATTTCGAGAACTAAATTATTACATAGTCTGGTACAAAGTTTATATGCCAGAACCGAAGCTGATTTTAATCCGGGAACTTTTAGAATCAAAGGCGATACAGTCGAAGTCTATCCAAGTTATGCCGATGATGCTTACAGAATACACTTTTTTGGTGACGAGATTGAAGAAATAGAATCATTTGATATTAAGACCTCACAAGTCATCGAAAAATTTAAACGACTGACCATTTATCCGGCTAATATGTTTGTGACTTCACCCGAAGTTCTGCAAGGTGCTATTTGGCAAATTCAGCAGGATTTGGTTAAACAAGTCGATTATTTTAAAGAAATAGGCAAACATTTAGAAGCCAAACGTCTGGAAGAAAGAACCAACTTCGATTTAGAAATGATTCGCGAATTGGGTTATTGCTCCGGAATTGAGAACTATTCCCGATATCTTGACGGCAGAGAAGCCGGAACAAGACCCTTTTGTTTACTGGATTATTTTCCTAGTGATTATTTGATGGTGGTAGACGAAAGTCACGTAACCGTTTCTCAGGTTCATGCCATGTACGGAGGTGACCGCAGCCGTAAAGAAAATCTGGTTGAATATGGTTTCCGTTTACCTGCCGCAATGGATAATCGCCCTTTGAAATTTGAAGAGTTTGAAGCCTTACAAAATCAGGTTATTTACGTATCGGCAACACCGGCAGATTACGAATTGCAAAAATCGGATGGTATCTATGTAGAGCAGATTATACGTCCAACCGGATTATTAGATCCTGTTATTGAAGTGCGCCCAAGTTTAAATCAGATTGATGATTTAATTGAAGAAATTCAGGTGCGTTGCGAGTTAGATGAAAGAGTTCTGATCACTACTTTAACCAAACGAATGGCAGAGGAACTAGCAAAATACCTCACAAAAGTCAACATTCGTTGTCGTTATATACACTCAGAAGTAGATACTTTAGAACGTATCGAAATCATGCAGGATTTGCGAAAAGGTATTTTTGATGTTCTAATTGGAGTAAACTTGCTTCGTGAAGGACTTGATTTACCAGAAGTATCGCTTGTAGCAATTCTGGATGCCGACAAAGAAGGTTTTCTTCGTAATCACAGATCTTTAACACAAACTATTGGACGTGCTGCAAGAAACTTAAATGGTAAAGCAATTTTGTATGCCGATAAAATTACGGCAAGTATGCAAAGAACTATAGACGAAACCGCATATAGAAGAACAAAGCAGATCAATTTCAATACCGAAAACGGACTCACACCACAGGCCTTAAACAAAAAAATAGAAAGTGCATTTACTAAAAATCCATTGGTCGAATATGAATTAGGTCATACATTAACTGAAGCAGCAGAACCGGAAACGGCTTATTTATCTAAAACAGATTTAGAAAAAATGATTCGTGAAAAACGAAAATCAATGGAAAAAGCAGCAAAAGAATTAGACTTTATCCAGGCCGCGAAATTACGTGATGAGATTAAAAAATTACAGGAACAATTAGCTTAATTGTGCTGTTCCTGAAAAACTCCTAATAAAACTTTTGGGTCAATAATAGCATTTGGTGCTTTCTTCATTAAATCTAAAACACGTTTAGTCGCATTTGGGTTTAACCCCATTTCTATCGCGATTTGCTGGATGGCTTTTGCTTCTTTTTCATGCAAAATACCATCGCAATGCATAATCAAAGCCAGCCTGTAAAATTGCTGAATACGCTGAAACTCAGATTTTATTCTGACAGGCTTGCTTTCCTGATGAAATAAATCTTTAAAAACGGCATATTCTATACGGAGTTCCTGAGCTACCTGCCACAAAAAATCATATTCTCTTTTGTGCAAATGCCCATCAACAGTAGAAAAAGCAATCATTTCTAAAAGTAAACTTCTCTTTTCTGTTTCGGTATTCATCAATTTATTATTTTTAGCTAAAATATTGTTTTTAAATCTAAAACACAAAAGAACTCATGATTAGGAGATTCTTCTTTTTTCTTATACTATTAATCAATTTTGTTGGAAGTGCACAGGAAAGTACAGCTTCAAAAAATGTATCGATCTTTACAATTGAAGCACCTCAACTAAAAACCACTAAGAAAATCTGGATTTATCTTCCTAAAAGCTATTCGGCATCAGCCCAAAAATATAGTGTTATTTATATGCACGACGCCCAGAATTTATTCGATGCCAAAACCTCTTATTCGGGAGAATGGAATGTCGATGAAAAACTGGATAGCTTAAGCGCACCCGTAATTGTTGTGGGAGTTGAACACGGAAACGAAAAACGGATGGACGAATTAACTCCCTATAAAAATGAAAAATATGGCGGCGGAAATGCTGATAACTATTTAGATTTTATTGTAAACACCTTAAAGCCTTACATCGATAAAAATTACAAAACCAAACCTAAAGCCAAAAATACCATTATCATGGGAAGTTCGCTTGGCGGATTGGTTTCGTATTATGCCATCCTGAAATATCCTGAAGTTTTTGGAAAAGCAGGTGTTTTTTCGCCTTCTTTTTGGTTTTCTGACTCTATTTATACCAAAACAGAAGAAGCTTCTAAAATTAAAACTAAAATTTACTTTTTATGTGGAGACAAAGAAAGTGATGACATGGTAAAAGATATGACCAAAATGGAACGTTTATTAGATACAAAACGTTGTTATTGTTTACATCTTACCAAATCTAAAATTGTAAAAAACGGAGAACATAACGAAAAATTATGGCGGGACGGCTTTGTAAAAGCGGTTCTTTGGCTCGGTTATTAATAAAAATACAGCAAAAAATAAGACAAAAATGAAACTAATTTTACGGGAATATAATCTAAAACTAAAACATACTTTTACCATTTCGAGAGAATCTATTGATTTTCAACCTTCTTTGATTGTCGAATTACAAAGCGACGGTTTTTCAGGTTATGGTGAAGCAACTTCAAATCCGTATTATAAAACAACAGTTCCAATGATGATGCAGGATTTGGAGAAAATCAGAACTATCATCGAAGCAACAGAAAATGAAACTCCGGAAATTTTCTGGGCAAAAATTCATCCCTGTTTAAAAGATGACATGTTTGCTTTATGTGCTTTAGATCTGGCTTATAATGATTTGTATGCCCGCAAAAAAGGCAAAAAACTATATGAACTATGGAACTATACAACCGAGAAAAATCCTTTAACAGATTATACCATTGGAATCGCTTCTATAGAAAAAATGGTTTCAAAAATGCAGGAACTTCCTTGGCCTATTTATAAAATTAAACTGGGAACCAAAGAAGATATCGCAATCGTAAAAGAACTTCGAAAACATACCAATGCTATTTTTAGAATTGATGCCAATTGCGGCTGGGGTGTTGATGAAACTATAAATAATGCCATCGAATTAAAGAAACTTGGTGTAGAATTTCTTGAACAACCTATAAGAGCTGATAATTGGGAAGCGCATAAAGAAGTTTTCAAACATTCGGTTTTGCCTATTATTGCTGATGAAAGCTGTATTATTGAGGAAGATGTTGCAAAATGTCACAATCATTTTCATGGAGTAAATGTAAAACTGGTAAAATGCGGCGGATTAACTCCCGGAAAACGCATGATTGAAGAAGCCAAAAAACTAGGTCTGAAAACAATGGTTGGATGCATGACGGAGTCAACTGTTGGAATTTCGGCAATTGCGCATTTATTACCACAATTAGATTATGTTGATATGGACGGCGCTTTGCTTTTGGCACAAGATATTGCAACTGGAGTAACGATAAAAAATGGCGTTATCCATTATTCTGATTTAAACGGAACCGGAGTTACTTTAATCTAGACCTTATGAATGTCAATCAATTTCCGGATAGGATTATCGAAATCGACCATGAACAATATTTATATTTTGGCGGAACGGCTTATTTAGGATTACCAACAAATAAGGTTTTTCAGGAATTGGTTATCAAAAATATTCTGAAATGGGGAACAACTTATGGAAGCTCCAGAAGTGCAAATATTAAACTTACTGCTTTTGAAAATGGCGAAACTTTTTTAGCCAAACTTATTAAAGCAGAAAGTGCCGTTACAGTTTCTTCAGGAATGCTCGCGGGAAAACTTGTAATTGATGAATTGAAAAAACAAACAGATTCCTTCTTTCATTTTCCGGATACTCATCCTGCAATTCAGGCAGACAATAGTTTACCTGTTTTTATAAATGATGAAATAAACCCAAGATTATTAGATTCGAAGTCAGAAAAAATTACAATTTTAACTGATGTCGTTACAGGTTTTCAAACTCAGGCAATTGATTTATCTCTATTGAAGCAAATTCCGAATCATAAAGAAGTCACTTTAGTCATTGATGAATCACATTCTCTTGGAATTTTAGGTAAAAATGGCTGTGGAATTTATTCGGAAATCAACCTTCCTATTAAAAGAAAAATCATGGTTTCTTCTTTAGGAAAAGCTTTTGGATTAACGGGCGGAGTTATTGCAAGTGATTCCTCCTTTATCAATAAAATGCATAATTTGAACACTTTTGTTTCTGCTGCCGGAATGAATCCTGCTTTTGTGCAAACTTTGGCTGATGCTTCTGATCTTTATAAAATTCAACATCAGAAATTACTAGAAAATCTAGATTATATTGATCAGAAATTAATCAAAAACGAATCTATTAAATTTGACAAATCATATCCTTTAATTTATCTGAAAGATGAGAATATGATTCAAATTTTAAAAGCAAATAAAATTATTATCGCCAGTTTTAAATATCAGGAAAACTCTAATAATCTTAATCGAATTGTAATTACTGCAAATCATTTACATGAAGATTTGGATAAACTAATAAACGTTTTAAACAGTTATTAGTAATATAAAAAGTAAAAAAGTTTGCCACGGATTGCTCCAATTTTCACGAATTAAATTTTGAACGCAACGCAATTAGTAAAAATTCGTGTAATTCGTAGCAAAAAAACCTTCCCCAGTTCAATAAATTGTATTCAAATTAGTTTTAAAACGTACCTTTGTAAAAAATTAAACGATGACGAACAACGATATCCTAAAAAAACTTCGCGTGGCTTTGATGCTCCGTGACGACCAAATAGTTGAGATTTTAGAATTAGTAGATTTTAGAATTACAAAATCAGAATTGGGCGCTTTTTTTAGAGCCGAAGATCATGAGAATTACATGGAATGTGGTGATCAGGTTTTGCGTAATTTCTTAAACGGATTAGTGATTCATTTAAGAGGAACAAAAGAAAATCCTAAAAACCCGAATGATGTTTTGGCTAAACATAAAGCTGAAATCCCTAAAAAAGACAGCACCAAAGAAAGACCTGAGTTTAAAGCAAGTGCTAAAGATGCTGAAAGAGGAAGAGGTGATAAAGCACCTTCTAAAACTGGTCCGGCTGCTAAAAAACCTAAAAAGAAAGAATTTCCTAAAGGAAATGGAAAAACATCTGTTGTAGAAAAAGTGGTTTACAAAAACGGAAAAAATAAAAAATAATTTAACCGCACTGCAAAAATTTTACCGCAAAGTACGCTAAGGTTTTTTCCTTAGATTGCGCTTAGAAAACAGAAAGTTCGCAAAGCTTTACCGATATAGCTTTGCGAACTTTGAGTTTTTATTTAAATCCATATAAAAAAATCTTTGCGCGCTTTGCGGTTAAATCACCATCAAACCTAGATTTTATTCTGATCGATTCTTTCAAAAAAAGCATCTTTAAACGTTGCTCCTATTGGTAATTCTTTCGCATTTATAAAAACAGAAAAACTATCTGTCGATTCAATCTGTTTTAAGGCAACTACATAAGATTTATGTATTTGAATAAAATCTTTTTCAGGCAATGATTCTAATACATTTTTTAAAGACGAATGTGTAATAATTTGTTGTTTTAAAGCATGAATACAAACATAATTCTGAAGACTTTCTACATACAGAATCTCTTCTAAAAACAGCTTCTGAAATTTATTCTTGCCATCTGTTTTAACGAATATAAAATCAGACGAATTATCATTATTTAATGAAACCTCTATTTTTGATTCTGTATTTAATTTTGAAACTGCCTGATAGAAGCGTTCGAAAGAAATGGGTTTTAGCAAATAATCAACCGCATTCAATTCGAATCCTTCTAATGCAAAATCAGGATAAGCGGTAGTAAAAATCACTTTTATATCTTTAGAAATAATTCTTGAAATCTGCAAGCCGGTTAACTGCGGCATCTGAATATCCAAAAAGATAACATCTACTGATTGTGCATTTAGAAATTCCAGAGCTTTTAAAGAATCATTAAAAACGCCCACTTTTTCAAGAAAATGAACTTTTCCTATATAATTCTCTAAAATTCGGGTTGCTGGCGGTTCGTCATCAACAATGATACATTTAAAACTCATTGGTTATTTTTTTAGCGGTATTTTTAAGTAGGTTTTAAAGATATTGTTTTCTGCAGTTTTTTCAAGTATAAACTTCTCATTATAGGCATATTCCAGTCTTTTGGTCAGATTTTCAAAACCAATTCCGGTCGATGAATAATGTTCTCCTTCAGCACAATAATTGGATGTTGAAATTTCCAGAAAATTATCTTTTATTACAATTAAAATCTTAGCCTTTTTTTCAGGATCATTTAGCTTACCGTGTTTAAAAACATTTTCAACAAAATGAATCAATGCCGAAGACAGAATTTTTTCACCTGCATAATTTCCTTCAATAGAAAAATCAAGATACAACTGATCTTCAAAACGTTTTTTTTGCAAATGAATATAGTTTTGAATAAACTGAATTTCTTTAGAGAGAATCGCTTCGTTTTTATCCGTTTCTGTAATTACATAGCGAAGCAAATCAGAAAGAACCAAAACATCCGAAGCCATTTCGTCGTCTTTTAAAATCAACTGACTGTAGAAAGAATTTAGTGTGTTAAACAAAAAATGCGGACTTATCTGCGCTTTAAGCATTTGAAATTCGGCTTTTTTATTTTCTAATAATAATTCCTGATTTTGTTTTTGCGCTTCCTGAAAATGAAAGAACAAATAAGCCAGACTACTTAAAATAACAGCAGGCAGCCCAAAGAAAAAATTATCCCTGATATAATAGGTAATTTCTCTGGTTTCTGTGGCATAATTATGAATTCCGGTAAGTTCATAGATCACCACTTCCTGTATAAAATAACGTATCGCTGTAAAAATTAAAAGAGAAACCGGGATACTCATCACAAAAAAAAGAATTTTCTTTTTGTTTAAAAACCATTTACAAAAAGTATAAAAGTTTAAAAAGTAGACGATGAAGATGGTGAAGATAAAACTAATATTAAACATAAGCGAAATCCTGTTGAAAACAAGATCTATCTCCCGATTGTTAATACCTATTTCCCACAGGTTAAAGGTTATAAACAATCCTAAAAAAAGAAAGATATGATATGATAATGGAATTTCTAGTTTCATAATACTGTTAATATTCCTTCAAAAATACAACTATGACTTTAATTGAAATCGTTTATTTATACAAAACCTGAATTTAGATGGACGAACTGTAAAAAACAATACACAAAAAATTTCAACAGTCAATAATCGGGGTTTATAATCCAGAATGCAAGGTTCATCAAAAACTAAAAATTCACCCGAAAAGCTACAATACATTTGTCATGAATTTAAAACAAATCATCATGAAAAAAATCGCCTTATTATTCTTTTTTGCAATTGCATTTCACACTGTTTCTGCACAATCAAAAAAGAAACAAATATTACTACTTGGAACTTTCCATTTTGAGAATCCGGGACTGGATGTTGCCAAAGTCAATACTTTTAACGTCATGTCTGATAAGAGCCAGAAAGAACTGGAAAACATTACCAATAAAATTAAAAAATTTGGTCCTGATAAAATTTTTATCGAATGGAATTACGAAAAACAAGAAAAACTTGATAAACTGTACGCTAGAAATTCAGACAGTTTGTTTCACCTAAAAGCTGATGAAATAATACAGATAGCCCTAAGGTCTGCGAAAAAACTAGGTCATGAAAAACTATACGGAATTGACTACCAAGAAACTAACTTTCCTTACGACAGTTTGGTTAACGGAATGAAAGCAGCCAATCAGTTTGACCTGATTAAAATAAACGAAGAGACTATGAAAAAATATGAAAACGATCAGAATCAAAAAATTGCAAAATATTCTTTAACAGAGTTGCTTTTGGATATCAATACCAAAAAATCGAATAATGAAAATCTTACCTGGTACCTTCAAACAGCCATCAAAGGTGGTAAAACAAACGATTTTGTGGGTGCTTTTTTAGTTTCTGAATGGTACAGAAGAAATCTTTATATGTATGCTTTGATTCAGAAACTAACAGAAAGTAAAGATGATAAAATAATGGTTTTACTTGGCGCCGGACACACAGCAATGATCAGAGAATTTGTTGAACATGATCCTAATTTTGAAATTGTAGAACTGGCAACCGTTTTGAAATAGTTTTCTTTTTTTACCGCAAAGCGTAAAGTTTTTATTGCCAAAACTTTGCGAACTTTGTGTTTATATAAAATCTTGTGAGTAAAAAACCTTTGCGCGCTTTGCGGTAAATTTTTTGCAGCACGATTAAATTAACTTCAAAAAAAAATCCCTCCGAATGAATCGAAGGGATTTTCTATATAATTGATTTCTTATTTGATTAAGAAAGTGCAGCTTTAACTTGGTCAGCAGCTTCTTGAAACTGAACAGCTGATAAAATTGGCATACCAGAATTGTCAATTAATTCTTTTGCAATTTCAGCATTTGTTCCTTGCAAACGAACGATAATTGGCACTTTAATAGCATCACCCATATTTTTGTAAGCGTCAACAACTCCTTGCGCCACACGGTCACAACGAACGATTCCTCCGAAGATGTTAATTAAAATAGCTTTTACGTTTGGATCTTTCAAGATAATTCTGAAAGCTGTTTCAACACGTTTTGCATCAGCAGTTCCTCCTACGTCAAGGAAGTTAGCAGGCTCAAAACCAGCATATTTAATTAAATCCATAGTTGCCATTGCAAGACCAGCTCCGTTTACCATACATCCTACAGTACCGTCAAGGTCAACATAGTTTAGACCAACTTCTTTAGCTTCAACTTCGATTGGATTCTCCTCACGGATATCTCTCATTTCAGCATATTTAGGTTGTCTGTATAAAGCGTTATCGTCGATATTAACTTTAGCATCAACTGCTAAGATTTTGTTATCAGATGTTTTTAAAACGGGATTGATTTCAAACATAGAAGCATCAGAACCAATGTAAGCATTGTATAATGAGTCGATGAATTTAACCATTTCTTTGAAAGCATTTCCGGAAAGACCTAAATTGAAAGCAATTCTTCTAGCCTGAAAACCTTGTAATCCAACAGATGGGTCAACTTCTTCAGTAAAGATTAAATGTGGAGTGTGCTCAGCAACTTCTTCGATATCCATTCCACCTTCAGTAGAATACATAATCATATTGCGTCCTGAAGCTCTATTCAATAAAACAGAAACATAAAATTCAGAAGTTTCACTTTCACCAGGATAGTATACATCTTCTGCTACTAATACTTTGTTTACTTTTTTACCTTCAGCCGGAGTCTGAGGAGTAATCAATTGCATTCCGATAATTTGTCCTGCAATTTCTTCAACTTGCTGCAAGTTTTTCGCCAACTTAACTCCACCACCTTTTCCGCGTCCACCTGCGTGAATTTGTGCTTTTATTACATGCCATCCTGTACCAGTTTCGGCAGTTAATTGTTTTGCAGCAGCTACAGCTTCAACCGCATTATTAGCCACAATTCCGCGTTGAATGCGTACTCCGTAACTTGCTAAAATTTCTTTTCCTTGATATTCGTGTATGTTCATAATATAGAATTTGTCTGGTTCTGAATTTATTTCAGAATAAAAGTGCGACAAAAGTAGCAAAATTCAACTTAATAGTAAAATCTTTTTCAATTAAAAAACGATTGAGATATTTGCCAAACGTCTATTCTTTTTCAATGCAAAGAAATAGTTAACTAAACAATTTGTTAATATTAACTGAAAACCTCTAAAACGTTTGATATTTAACAAAAAATTCACTGGTTTTACTAGCCATTCGACGATTTTTCTTAATATATTTTAGTTCAGATTGTCAATTTATCAATTCGCAATGGTTAATATAATATTATTATCAATTAAGAAGCCTTTTTCTAATATTACAACAAAAATGTAAGCGAAAATATAATTTCACTACATTATGTTTAACGAAATCTTTATTTTTGTAGAAAAAATATCAAGAATGAAAGTTAAAGAACAAGGGCTTTATCTGCCTGAATTTGAACACGACAATTGTGGTGCAGGATTTATTTGTAATTTGAATGGTATTAAATCAAATGATATTATTCACAAAGCATTAGACATCTTAATTAAATTGGAACATCGTGGTGCCGTTAGTTCTGATGGAAGAACTGGAGACGGAGCAGGGATTTTGTTTGACATCCCTCATGATTTCTTTAAGAAAGTATGTGACTTTGAAATCCCTGAAACGCGTGAGTATGCAGTAGGAATGGTTTTTTTACCCAAAAGCAAAAACCAGGTATCTTTTTGTATTAATGCATTTGAAGCAACCATTAAAGATCAAAACTTAAAGATCTTAGGCTGGAGAGATGTACCTGTTGAAGTAGAGAATTTAGGACAAATTGCCGCAGAAAAAGAACCAACAGTTAAACAGGTTTTTGTTAGCAAGAACGGTCAGGATTTAACTGAACAAGAATTTAATGCAAAACTTTTTGCAGCTAGAAAAATTGCCGAACATGCCGTAAGAGGATCTAAAACCTCAGAAAGCCACATGTTTTATTTTACTAGTTTATCGACTACTACTATAATATATAAAGGTCTGTTGATGCCGGAAGACATCAGCCGCTATTATATTGACTTAAAAGATCCCGATCTAGTGACTCGTCTGGCGTTAGTGCACCAGCGTTTCTCTACCAATACATTCCCTTCATGGGATTTAGCTCAGCCGTTTAGATACATGTGTCATAATGGGGAGATCAACACACTTCGTGGAAACGTAAGCCGTATGCGTGCTCGTGAGGAGCTTATGCAGAGCAAAGTTTTTGGCGATGATATCAAAAAACTATTTCCAATTATCTTAGAAGGAAAATCAGATTCTGCTTCTATGGATATGGTCGTAGAACTTTTATTAATGACAGGTCGTTCATTGCCGGAGGCGATGATGATGGTCGTTCCTGAAGCCTGGGAAAAACACCAGACGATGTCTCCTGAAAAAAGAGCTTTCTACGAGTTTAACGCTTGTATTATGGAACCATGGGATGGTCCGGCTTCTATTCCGTTTACAGATGGTAACGTAATTGGTGCCTTATTAGACAGAAACGGGCTGCGTCCTTCTCGTTATACGTTAACAAAAAGTGGTTTCGTAATTATGTCATCTGAAATTGGCGTATTAGATATCGATCCGGAAGATGTAATTCAGCACGGTCGTTTAGAGCCAGGAAAAATGTTTCTGGTTGACATGAACGAAGGTCGTATTATTGAAGACGAAGAAGTTAAAAAAGCCATCGTTACCAAACGCCCTTATCAGGAATGGTTAGATGCGAACTTGTTACCTTTAGCTAAAATTCCATACACCAATAACCCTACTCCGGTTGAAAAATTAGATTTTGTAACCAGACAAAAATTATTTGGTTATACGATTGAAGATCTAAAAACAATTATCAACCCAATGGGGGGTCAGGGAGCTGAAGCCATCAGTTCTATGGGTAATGATACGCCATTGGCTGTATTATCAGATCAGCCTCAATTATTATATAACTATTTCAAACAATTATTCGCTCAGGTTACCAACCCGCCTTTGGATGGTATTCGCGAAGAAATTATTACCGATATCAGTTTAGCCATTGGAGGTGATTTCAATATTTTTGAAATCGAATCTAAACAATGTAAAAAACTAAAAATCCAAAATCCGGTTATTTCTAATGAGGATTTAGATAAAATCAGAAACATTGATCACGCAGATTTCAAATCGGCTACTATTTCTACTTTATATAAAATAGAAAAAGGAGTTAATGGTTTAGAGCGTGCTCTTGAAAAATGCGTTCAGGCAACTTACAAAGCCGTTTCTGAAGGATGCAACATTATCATTTTATCAGACAGAGGTGTAAGCGAGCAATTAGCTCCAATTCCAATGTTGTTGGCTTGTTCTTACATTCACCACTCGTTGAATATTTTACAGGTTCGTTCTAAATTCGGCATCATAATCGAATCGGCTGAACCACGTGAACCTCATCATTTTGCTTTATTGTTCGGATATGGTGCAAGTGCGATCAATCCATACATGGTAAACGAAATTATCTACGATCAGGTAGCACAAGGTTTCATTACCGGAGTAAAAGCTGATTATGCGATTGCAAACTACAACAAAGCGATTGCAAAAGGAATCGTTAAGATCATGAACAAAATTGGCATCTCTACATTACATTCTTACAGAGCTGCCCAGATTTTCGAGATTTTAGGTTTAAACAAAACATTTACATCTAAATACTTCCCTTACACTCCATCAAGAATCGAAGGAATTGGTTTAATGGAAGTAGAAAAAGAAGTTAAAAAACGTTTCCAAAAAGCATTTCCAAATTCAAAAATTGCCAACCTGCTTTCTCTTGAAATTGGAGGTATTTACAGATGGAGACGTGGTGGCGAGAAACACATGTTTAATCCAACTACTATTTCTAAATTGCAACAAGCGGTTCGTTTAAACAGCCCTGAAAGCTATAAAGAATATTCAAATGCCGTTAATGAGCAAAGCTCAAACTTAATGACCATTAGAGGTTTATTTGAATTCAACAACTTAGATCCAATTTCTATTGACGAAGTAGAACCTTGGACAGAAATTGTGAAGAAATTCAAAACCGGAGCCATGTCTTATGGTTCTATCAGCCAGGAAGCACACGAAAACTTAGCAATTGCCATGAACAGAATTGGCGGAAAAAGTAATTCCGGAGAAGGAGGAGAAGATCCAAGACGTTTCCAGAAAGAAATTAACGGAGATTCAAGAAACAGTGCTATCAAACAAGTAGCTTCAGGACGTTTTGGTGTTTCGATCAACTATTTGACAAACGCTAAAGAAATTCAGATCAAAATGGCTCAGGGAGCAAAACCTGGTGAAGGTGGACAATTACCCGGAGAAAAAGTGGTGCCTTGGATTGCCGAAACCAGGAACTCTACACCTTATGTAGGTTTAATTTCGCCTCCGCCACATCACGATATTTATTCTATTGAGGATTTATCCCAGTTGATTTACGATTTAAAAAATGCAAACCGTGAAGCACGTGTAAACGTAAAATTAGTTTCTGAAGTTGGAGTTGGAACCATCGCTGCGGGTGTTGCCAAAGCAAAAGCCGATGTTATCTTAATTTCTGGTTACGACGGAGGAACTGGTGCTGCTCCATTAACATCTTTACAACACACAGGTATTCCGTGGGAACTTGGCTTGGCTGAAGCTCAGCAGACTTTGATCTTAAACGATTTAAGAAGCCGTGTAGTTCTGGAATGTGACGGACAATTAAAAACAGGTCGTGACGTTGCCATCGCAGCTTTATTAGGAGCTGAAGAATTTGGTTTTGCAACTGCACCGCTTGTAGCTTCAGGATGTATCATGATGAGAGCCTGTCACTTAAATACTTGTCCGGTTGGTATTGCTACTCAGGATCCTGAATTAAGAAAAAATTTCAAAGGAACTCCTGAGCACGTTATCAACTTCATGTATTTTATTGCTGAAGAATTGAGAGAAATCATGGCACAGTTAGGCTTCAGAACTTTGAAAGAAATGGTAGGTCAGTCACAAAAATTAAATGTAAATAAAGCCATCAGACATTACAAAGCAAATGGTTTAGACTTATCACCAATTCTATACAAACCGGAAAAAGCGAAAACAGAGCCAAATCACAATACAACCGCACAAGATCACCAACTTGAAAACGTATTGGATTTTGACATCATCAAAGAAGCGATTCCGTCTATTTATAGAAAAGAAAAAACAAGAGTAACTTTTAAAATTAAAAATACAGACCGTTCTGTAGGTGCGATTTTGAGTAATGAAATCTCAAAAATTTATGGCGCACAAGGATTACCTGATGACACTATTTTAGTTGATTTTGAAGGTTCTGCCGGACAAAGTTTTGGTGCTTTTGCCACAAACGGATTGTCATTTAAAATTCACGGAAACTGTAATGATTATTTAGGAAAAGGTCTTTCCGGAGGAAAATTAATTGTAAAAGTACCTCCTACTGCTACTTTTAAACCTGAAGACAATATCATTATTGGGAACGTTGCCCTTTACGGAGCTATTACCGGAGAGGCTTATATTAATGGAATGGCCGGAGAACGTTTCTGTGTTAGAAATTCCGGAGCAACAGCAGTTGTAGAAGGAATTGGGGATCACGGTTGCGAATATATGACCGGTGGTACAGTGGTAGTTTTAGGAAAAACAGGAAGAAACTTCGCAGCTGGTATGAGTGGCGGTGTAGCTTATGTTTACGATCCAAATAAGAAATTCGACTCAACAGTTTGTAACATGGAAATGGTTGCATTCGACCCAATGGAAGAAGAAGATCTTACGAAACTAAGAAAACTGATTAAAAATCATTCCTTGTACACCAGCAGTCCATTAGCAAAAAGAATTTTAGCAGACTGGGAAAACCAACAACAGCACTTCGTAAAAGTAATGCCAACTGATTACAAAAAAGCATTACAACGAATTGCAGAAGAAAAACAAATAGAAGAATTAATAGCTAATTAAGAGGTTCTGAGATACAAAGGTGCAGAGGTGCTAAGTTTTTTTTAAATTTTCAACTCACCTCTCCCATTTTACAACTCACAACTAAATTTATTAAAAATGTCATGGGTAAAATAGGCGGATTTAAAGAATATAACAGAGCCGACGAAAGTAATTTAGCAGTAGCAGAACGTGTTTCTAACTACAACGAATTCACTATTCCGTTAGCAAAAGATAAAATAAAAGAACAAGGTTCAAGATGTATGGATTGTGGAATTCCTTTTTGCCACAGTGGTTGTCCGTTAGGAAATTTAATTCCGGACTTCAACGACATGGTACATCAGGAAGAATGGCAGAGTGCATTAGAGATCTTACAATCAACTAATAACTTTCCGGAATTTACAGGCCGTTTATGCCCTGCTCCATGCGAAAAAGCATGTGTATTAGGAATCATTAAAGACCCTGTATCTATCGAAAACATCGAGAAAAACATTGTAGAAAGAGGTTTTGCCGAAGGATGGATTAAACCACAGGCGCCAAAAACAAGAACTGGTAAAACAGTAGCTGTTATTGGTTCTGGACCTGCTGGTCTTGCAGCAGCACAGCAATTAAACAGAGCTGGACACACCGTTACAGTTTTCGAAAGAGACAATGCCATTGGAGGTTTATTACGTTACGGTATTCCTAATTTCAAATTAGAAAAACAAATTATCGACAGACGTGTAGCAATTCTTGAAGCAGAAGGAATCACTTTTAAAACCAATGTAAATGTTGGCGTTAACTTTAGTGTAGAAGAATTAAATGCATTTGACTCTATCGTTTTATGCGGAGGTGCAACTGAAAGAAGAAGCTTGCCAACTAAAGGAATCGAAAGTAAAGGCGTTGTTCAGGCAATGGATTTCTTAACACAGCAGACTAAAGTTTTATTTGGAGAATCTATTCCAGACCAAATTAAAGCTACTGGCAAAGATGTAATCGTTATTGGTGGTGGAGATACGGGTTCTGACTGTATTGGAACTTCAAACAGACACGGAGCAAAATCTGTAACTAACTTTGAGATTTTACCAAAACCTCCAGTTGGAAGAAGCGAGTCAACTCCTTGGCCTTTCTGGCCGTTACAGCTTAAAACATCATCTTCTCACGAAGAAGGCTGTAACAGAAACTGGTTAATCAACACTAAAGAATTCATTTCTAACGACAAAGGTGAATTAACCGGACTTAAAACCGTTGAAGTACAATGGAAAACGACTCCTGGTCAGCGTCCTGAATTAATCGAAAAAGAAGGTTCTGAAAAAATCTGGCCTTGCGATTTAGCTTTATTAGCTTTAGGATTTACAGGTCCTGAAAAAACATTAAGCGAACAATTAGGAATCGAAACTGATTTTAGAAGCAATTACAAAGCAACTAATTATCAAACAAACGTTCCTCACATTTTCACTGCAGGTGATATGCGAAGAGGACAATCATTAATTGTATGGGCTATTTCAGAAGGTCGCGAAGCAGCAAGAGAGGTAGATTTGTTCTTAATGGGTTCTACCAACCTGCCAACCAAAGGAAACGGAGATTTACCGAGTCTTTAATTTTAAAGCTCTAAGATGCTAAGATTCTAAAATTTATATCTTAACATTTTTTAAAATTCTTTATTCTAATAAACAACACACAGCAAAAAGCCCTGACTATTGTCAGGGCTTTTTAGGTCTAAAGATACCTAAGAGTAAAGATTATAAATCAAAAGTTGTTAATTAATTGTCTGCGGTTCTACCCCAGGAATACAAGTAATAAATATATATTATATACCAACGTCTGCACCCCATGGCAATGGCATTAAGCGTATATCAAAATAAAATTCGCGAAAACTAGAAATAGAAAATTAATTCTGCGTAGCATTTTAATTAGCTCAATTTGTGAAATTCACGACGCAAAAAAACAAAAAACTTAGTATCTTAGAACCTTAGTAACTTAGCATCTCAAAAAAGATTTATAAAAATCTTTTTAAACCAACTTTTTGTTCAAAATAAAACAATTTGTTATAATTTGTTATTTTTCTACAATTAATTTGCCGTTACTCAAAAGTGTAATAACTTTGCTCAAAATGATTTAAAAATGCAAGCAAAAGATTTACTGCAGTTAGCAGACCAATTTGGAAGTCCATTGTATGTTTACGATGCCGAAAAAATCCAATCTCAGTACAATAGATTAACCAAAGCTTTCTCTAAAGTAGAAAACTTAAGAGTTAATTACGCCATGAAGGCATTGTCTAACGTTGCGATTCTTCAGTTATTAAAGAACATGGGGTCTGGCTTAGACACTGTATCAATTCAGGAAGTTCAGTTAGGACTTCATGCTGGCTATGATCCTGACAAAATTTTCTTTACACCAAACGGCGTTTCTCTAGAAGAAATCGAAGAAGTTGCCGCAATGGGTGTACAAATCAATATCGACAACTTATCTATTCTGGAGCAGTTCGGAACAAAACATCCACATATTCCGGTATGTATTCGTATCAATCCGCACGTAATGGCGGGCGGAAATGCTAATATTTCTGTAGGACATATCGATAGTAAATTCGGAATTTCTGTACACCAGATTCCGCATATCTTACGAATTGTTGAGAATACAAAAATGAGTATTGTTGGAATTCACATGCACACAGGATCTGATATTTTAGATATAGAAGTATTCTTGTATGCTGCCGAAATCTTATTCGATACCGCTAAACATTTCAAAGATTTACAATTCCTGGATTTCGGAAGCGGATTTAAAGTGCCTTACAAAAAAGACGATATCGAAACCGACATCGAAGAATTAGGTAAAAAACTATCAAAAAGATTCAACTCATTCTGTACTGAATACGGTAGAGATTTAACATTGATTTTCGAACCTGGAAAATTCCTGGTAAGCGAAGCAGGTTTCTTCTTAGCAAAAGTAAACGTAGTAAAACAAACAACCTCAACCGTTTTCGCCGGAATCGATAGTGGTTTCAACCACTTAATCCGTCCAATGTTTTACGGTTCACAACACTATATCGAAAACATCTCAAACCCAAAAGGAAAAGAGCGTTTTTACTCAGTTGTAGGTTACATTTGCGAAACCGATACTTTTGCCAACAACCGCAGAATCTCTGAAATTACCGAGGGAGATATCCTTGCTTTCAGAAACGCCGGAGCATACTGTTTCTCAATGTCTTCAAACTACAATTCAAGATACAAACCAGCAGAAGTTCTATGGAAAGATGGTCAAGGAATCTTAATTCGTGCACACGAAACATTCGAAGATTTACTTAAAAATCAAATTGCGTTGCCACAAGAAATTGCTGCAACAGTTTAAAATAAAAAAAAAGAGAATATCTATTAAATCCCGTTTCTTAATTGAAACGGGATTTTTTTATTTTAGAGTGCTGGTTTTAGATTATGGTCAAGCCGAGCGGAATCGAAGCCTCAGCCCAATCTTGTCATTTCGACGAAAGGAGAAATCACACTAGAAATTATACATAAAAAATCGCCAATAATAGAACGCGGATTACGCAGATTCGCTTCGCAAAACACGGATTAAAACGGATCTTTCTCATGATCTAGCCACTGAATCTACTTGACGTAACAAACCCAACAGGTTAAAAAACTGTCGGAGTTACTAAACTTCACAATTGGAATTTGAAAATTAATATTTTGGGCATCTCCCTCCGGGCCGGGCTTTCGGCTATATCTTTTGCTACGTTTCACTTCACAAAAGGATACCGCCTCTATCCCTGATGCAAGCTTTCGCATCTATAACACGATTTATGTTGCTTTAAAATCTTTCTTACTTTATTTTACTTAAAAAAACTCGTAATCATTCAAAATAAAGTATTTCCAAGCTTTGCGGAGTCTCCCGACTTCGTATCGTCTAGAATAGGGAACCAGTAAATCTAAAGAGTACTCAAAGGAGTACGAAGTCAGGAGACTTCGTAAAGCCATGAGATAATTAATAAAAATCGAGTTTAATTCTTTACAAAAAACTATTTTAGCTTTGCCAAATCAAACCCCAAAAATCAATGAAACCTACAATTCCCCTATTTACACTATTCCTACTACTAACAACAAATTTATTCAGCCAGACTATCGCTGATTTAAAACTAAAGCCCAAAGAAATTCCAAAAAACTATACTGTAAGCGACGGTAATATTTGCATTACGCCTCAGGCCTGCACTTTTTATAATGATATAGAAACGTACAGTACTATTGTAGGAACTATAAAAAGTAAAGCAATTCAAAGTTTTAAAAGTAAAACAGACAAAGGTTCTATTTTATATTTTGAGTTTGAACATACATTCAAAGGCGATCGTTTTCTTCAAGGATTGTTATGGGGAAAAGACGGTCAGCCAACTGATGAACATCCCGAAGAATATCTGGCAAAAGGAAAATTTCTGATCATTTGGAGTTTTCGTCCAAATAGCACAATTAAGGAAAAATCAGAAACCAAGATAGAAGCTCTTTTACCCTAAAACAAAACCTTATTTGAAATTAAAACCTCTTTAACACTCTAAGAAATCAAAAAAACACAGCTCTTTTCCTATTCATAACTTATAAAATTCATAAATTTACTGGTATGTCATTTTTTAACGGTTGCAATTAAATTCTAATTTTTTAAAATGAATCTTATGAAAACGAGAAAAATATGGGCCAATTTAGCTGTAGAAAATTTAGACCGGACAACCAAATTTTACAGCGATTTAGGATTTACACCAAATGGTCACGATACGAATAAAGAGCTTAGAAGTTTTCTTTTTGGAGATACCAATTTTATCATTCATTTTTTTATAAAAGAACGATTTAAATGGGCTGTGAATGGTGAAGCAACAGACTTAAAACTTGGAAATGAAATTATATTTTCTCTTTCTGCCGAGAGCAAAGATGAGGTAGATCAGTGGCTAACCGTTGTTAAAGATGCAGGCGGAAATATTTTTGCGGAACCTCAGAATTATGGAAAAGGATATTTCTTTGGTTTTTCTGATCCCGATGGTCACAAATTCAATGTTTTATACTGGCCGGAATAGAATGTAAAACGGGTCAAATTCTTAATATCTCGAATTTTAGTAAAAAAGAATCATTTTAAAAGTGCATTTGCGACAAACACAAAATTGCGAAACTTCATTTAACATTCACCTTTTAAGCATACTTTTGCTTTTGAAAAAGCTTCAGAAAAGAAAAGCTAATGCCTGAATTATCCTGATGCCTTTATTTCAATAATTTTTACAAAAAAAGCAACGATGAAACCACAAACACGAATTCTGTTTTATTCAATATTATTCTTTTTATACCTTACTTCTACTTCGTTTATTCTCTCTCTGGGTCAAACTTTAAAAACTGATCCGTATATTACTTTAGGCTTTGGTTTTGCTGTTTTAAACCTTATTTATGCTTTTTTAGGATTAAAATGGACACCGTTGTTAAACATTATTTTCTCTATTGTCATTGCGGCCTTGGCATTATTCTTAGCGGTACAATTTGCCAATTTACGTTTACTTTCAAATTACGATCCTTATTTGGTTAAAACAGCCATATTTACCAATGCTTTGCTTTCGATCATCTTTTGGGAAATTGTATATCAGGTGAAAATCAGGAAAACGAATTAAAAATCTGCCCGGCATACTATTGCCCACGTTTAGAACTAAAAAAAGTATATCTCTATACGTATTTTATATTCGCATTCTGAATTTTTCAATGCCAAAATAATTAAATATGAAAATTAGAGTTTTAATCTTACTGTCTGTAATGGCAATTGGCTGCAAAAAAGAAAACAAAACCGAAGCAACTCAGGTTAACCCGAAAGACTCTGTTCTGGTTTCTCAAAAACAGAAAACCGAAATTAAAGAAAGTGATACTATTGCAATCTCAACCAAACATAAACCAACAAAATTGTATGTGACTTAGATGGTGACGAAAAAAATGAAATCGTTGAAATAGTACGAAGCACAAAAAATAACAAAAGCGGTTTGAGAATGATTTTCGGAAACGAAGAAAAAACAGATTATTTCGGTATGGAAAACACTATTTTACAACAGGCTTTTGACGAAATTGACTGGGTCGGAATTTTTGAAAAAGCACCAAAAGGAAAAATTATCTGGAACAATGTAAATGATGATGGTGAAATTATGGGCGATGAAGAAATTAAAGAAGAAGACAAAATAAAACTGCCAAATGACGGAGTTTTTATTCATGCAGAAGAAAGCTGCGGAGGCTGAATTATTTACCTGAAAAATGGAAAATACGAATGGATTCAGCAGGAATAGATCTGTTATAAGTTTAATTTAAAGCATTTTAATTATGAAAATCACTCTTGAAATTGCAAATCGTTTTAGAGAAACCATTTTAAACGGAACCTGGATTGCTAATACGAATTACAAAGACCAGCTAGAAAATTTAGATTGGAAAATTGCCGTTACTCCGGTAAAAAACCTCAATACCATTTCGCTTTTGGCGCAGCATATTCATTATTATATTAACGGAATAAATACTGTTTTTAAAGGCGGGTCTCTGGATATTAAAGATAAATTTAGTTTTGACTTCCCTCCTATCAATTCGCAGCAGGAATGGCAGGATTTTTTAGCTAAATTCTGGAATGCAGCAGAAGAATTTGCCTCTTTTGTAGAACAAATGCCTGATGAAAATCTGAATCAGGTTTTTATTGACGAAAAATACGGAAATTACAAAAGAAACATTGATGCCATGATCGAACACAGTTATTATCATTTAGGTCAGATTGTTTTAATCAAAAAACTATTAACAGAATAAAAGCCAAATTAATTTCTACACACCAAAATTCATGAAAAACATCGCCATTTTATTGCTTTCTGTTGTCCTCTTTTCGAGTTGTAAAGAAGACAAAAAAGAACAAACAAATCCTGCATCAAAACCAGAATCGGCTGCAATTGAAGATAAAGACTTTGTTTTAACTGTAGAGAAGATTGACTCAACGCAATTTCCGGCTTCAATTAAATATGAAGGTTTTATCAAAAATGCTGTTCGCTGGAAAGATAAACTGGGCGATAATATTGTTATTACTACCGAAACCGGATATCATATCAATAAAAAATTTGAACATGAATTTGAAGACAGCTCTGATGCCGAATTGTTTGCCTATCATTTTATAGTTTCAGGAAATGATGCAAAACAAGTCTGGAGGGTTTACGATTATATTTCAGATTGCTCGGTTGATATTGTGGCTTCGTTTGTAAAAAACACATTTCAGGTTACAGATTTAAATAACAACGGATTTGCTGAAATCTGGCTGATGTACAAAACGACTTGTCACGGAGATGTGAGTCCGTGTGACATGAAGATTATTATGTACGAAGGAAATCAAAAATATGCTATGCGTGGTGAAAGCAGGGTTCAGGTTGGAATTCTCGATAATGGTGAAAAACAATTTGTGGGAGGTGAATATAAATTAGATGAAAACTTCAAAAAAGGTCCAAAAGTTTTTAAAGAGTTCGCTCAAAAATTATGGAAGGATAATTTAATTGAAACTTGGGAAGATTAATTTTTTCCGGCATTTTGAAGTCTTTTATCATTTCTTATAAAAAAATAAATTTCTTATCTAGCCCCGATAGAGCCGGTATCCTCGTAATGAAATGGAGAGATAAAGGCGAAAGCGGGACTAATGGTTTTTAAGGAAACCGTTTTTTCTGCTTCAAAAAATAAATTAAAAAAAGGCATGGTTGTTGAAAATTAAAAGAAATATATTTACACCTTCAAAATCAATGGACGTTTTAGGATGAAAAAAATTACTTTACTGTTTTCAATATTATTTTTAGCGCTTTCTTCATGTGGTGTAAAAACCACTCAATCTCTTTTAAGCGACGGTGATTACGATGGCGCAATAAATCGTGCGGTTGAGGGATTGCGTACCAAAAAAGACTCGAAAGGAAAGCAGGATTATGTATTTTTGCTTGAAGAAGCCTTTGCAAAGGCAAAAGACAGAGATATGCGTAATCTTGAAATGATGTCGAAAGAAGCAAATCCGGCAAATGCTGAGCGTATTTATAATACATATTTACAACTCAATAACCGTCAGGAAAAAATAAGACCTTTATTACCGCTGCCTTTGTTGAAGCAGGGAAAAAATGCCACCTTTTTGTTTGATAATTACTCTGATCAAATTGTAAGCAGCAAAAATGCGCTTTCGAAATATTTATATGAAAATGCTTCGGCGCTTTTGAAGTCTAATAATAAAATGGATTTCAGAAAGGCTTATGATGACTTTTTCTATTTAGAAAGTATCAATCCGGGATATAAAAACACAAAAAAACTAATGGGTGATGCGCAGTTTAAAGGAACTGATTTTGTGGATGTTTATGCAACAAACGAAACCAATATGGTAATTCCGAAAATGCTGCAGGATGATTTACTGGATTTTAAAACGTACGGTTTAAATGATAAATGGACGGTTTATCATAGTGCAAGACAAAAAAATGTAACGTACGATTATAGTCTGGTTATCAATTTTAGACAAATTAATATTTCGCCTGAACAAATTAAAGAGAAAGAATTCATTAAGGAAAGACAGGTTAAAGATGGTGTAAAAACACTATTAGACAGCCGCGGAAGACCTGTTAAGGATAGTTTAGGAAAAGAAATTAAAGTAGATAATTATAGAACACTTCGTGCTAATATATACGAATTCAGACAATTTAAATCTTGTCAGGTTACAGCAAAAGTAGATTATGTTGATGTGAGAACCAATCAGTTACTACAATCGTTTCCGGTAACAAGCGAGTTTATTTTTGAGAATATTTACTCTACTTATAAAGGAGACAGAAATGCCTGCGAAGACAGTTATGCAAACTACTTTAATAAACGAGCTGTTCCGTTTCCGAACAACGAACAAATGGTTTATGATACGGGAGAAGATCTAAAAGCCCGAATTAAAGACATTATTGTTCGGAATAAGTTTAGAAGCTAAATAACAACAATATAGAAGACGCATTTTGCGTCTTTTTTTATTTCTGCAAATAAAAAAAATCACAAAAAACATTGCGCAACCATAAAGTTGCGTATATTTGCAACTAATTAGTTGCGTAATTCATATTTAAAAAAATGAAAAGAGATATTTTTCAGGCAATTGCCGATCCGACCCGAAGAGCAATTTTAGTTTTGGTTGCGACCAATGCATTAACGCCTAATGCTATTGCTGAGCAATTTAATACTACCAGACAAGCTGTTTCTAAACACATCAAAATTTTAAATGAATGTGAATTACTGGACGAAAAAAAAATGGGCAGAGAAATTTACTATCAGCTCAAAATCGAAAAAATGAAAGAAGTAGACGAATGGCTTGAACAATTTAAGAAAATTTGGGAAAGCCGCTTCAGCCAACTGGATCAAGTATTAATAAATCTAAAATCTAAAGAAAATGGAATCTAATCTTTTAATGAATTTTACTGTAGATAAAGAAAACAAAACGGTAAACATAAAACGTGAATTTAATGCTTCTTTGTCAGACGTTTGGTCAGCCTGGACAGAAGCTGAAATATTAGACCAATGGTGGGCTCCTGCCCCATTTAAGTCTCAGACAAAAAGTATGGAATTTAAGGAAGGCGGGCGAAGATTGTACGCTATGGTTGGTCTGGAAGGCGAAGAACGCTGGAGTTCTTTTGATTATACTTCGATTTCTCCGAAAACAAATTTTAAATATGCTTCTACGTTTTGCGATTTGCAAGGAAATCCAAATTCAGAATTTGCAAGTTCCTACTGGAGTGTCTCTTTCTCTGAAGAGGATAATTCGACTTTTGTTGATATTACCATTAAACGAGATAGCTTATCTGAGTTAGAAAAATTAATTGAAATGGGCTTTAAAGAAGGCATTACAGTTACAATGAAAAGTCTGGATAAAATCTTTGAAGAAAGAAAATAAAACCTAGTTTTTAGAAATAAATTCTAATAGTAACAAACCTAAAATATAATACAATGAAATCTAACCTTTTAATGAATTTTTCTGTAGATAAGGAAAATAAAACCGTAAATGTAAAACGCGAGTTTAATGCTTCGCTGGATCATGTCTGGTCTGCCTGGACAAAAGCTGAAATACTGGATCAATGGTGGGCTCCTGCCCCATGGAAATCTAAAACAAAAAATATGGATTTTAAAGAAGGCGGACAAAGACTTTATGCTATGGTAGGAACTGAAGGACAAGAACACTGGGCTTTGGCTGATTTCACATCGATAACTCCAAAATCAAACTTTCAATATATGGACGCTTTTGCAGACAGTCAGGGAAATATAAATAAAGATTTTCCACGTTCAGACTGGAATGTAAACTTCTCTGAACTTGGTGATATTACTATTGTTGATATTATGATTAAACATGATAATTTAGCCGATATCGAAAAAATGATCGAAATGGGCTTCAAAGAAGGATTTACAATGGCTCTGGAAGGTCTGGACAAGGTTTTTGCTTCAAGAGTCTAATATCGTCTCTATTTTATTTACATTATCCCGCCTCAAATAAGGCGGGATTTTTTTGAGATATAATTCGTATTTTCGTTGTAGATAAATCCTCGCTTAAATCCCTTTTCAGCTTATTAAATACCAAAAAATGAATAAAATTATCACGCTTAGTGTATTGCTTTTTACTTCTGCTCTGCTTTTTAGCCAAACCAATAAACCTAAATCGACTGAAACTACAAAACCCTTTGTTTTGGGTGTTATTGATGAAATACAATCGAAAGAACTGGGCGAAAAAAGAATCCTGAACATCTATCTTCCTGAAGGTTACAAAGCCGAAGATGCAACACGATATCCTGTAATTTATTTGTTGGATGGTTCTGCCAATGAAGATTTTATACATATTGCAGGCTTAGTACAGTTTAATAGTTTTGAATGGATCAATCAGGTTCCGAAATCAATTGTCGTGGGCATTGCTACAGTTGACCGCAGAAGAGATTTTACGTTTCCAACCAATATTGAACTCGATCAGAAACGTTTTGCCACTTCTGGACATTCAGACAAGTTTATTGCATTTATCGAAAAAGAATTACAGCCTTTTATTGATAAAAAATACAAAACAACGAGTTCTAAAACCATTATCGGACAATCTTTAGGCGGATTATTAGAAACTGAAATTTTATTAAAAAAGCCAACTCTTTTTAATAAATATGTTATCGTGAGCCCAAGTATCTGGTGGAATAATGGCTCGATATTAAATCTTGACAGTTCTATTTTTCAGGAAAATTTCAGTCAGCAAATAGATGTTTATATTGCCGTTGGAAAAGAAGGGCTTACACCAACACAAATTCCGAGAGTAATGGAAGTAGACGCTAATTTACTTGCTGAAAAAATTAAAGCCGCAAAAAGCAAAAACATAAAAGTGTATTTTGATTATTTACCTCTTGAAAATCACGGAACGATTTTGCATCCCGCAGCTTCAAACTCTTTTAAATTCTTTTATCCTATAAAGGAATAAAGAATGTAAAAGAGTTGAAAATGAATACCTAATAAAACAAAAATGAAGATTACAGAAGAACATAAATTAGACAATCCCGTTTGGAATTCGTTGCTAGAAACTCATAAAGCATTTACCGTTGATTATAACGGAACTCAATTTTATCACCCTGATTATGGTCCGTTTGGAGGTTTTATAGATTTTGAAACCACTAAAAAAGCGACAAATCAATATGCAGCATTAACTGAAAATTTCTTTATTGTTGGCGAAAAACCTGAATTAGCTGATTCTTTAAAAATAGTAAAGGAATTGGTTTGTCTTCAAATGGTTATCGATGAAAAGATTCCATTTGAAATCGGAACAGAGATTATACAACTAACAGATAAACATTATGAGGAATTAATGATTCTCGTTAATTTAGTTCAGCCGGGATATTTTAAAAATAAAACTGTATTGCTGGGAGATTATTTCGGAATTTTCAAGAACAATCAGTTAATTGCTATTACGGGCGAGCGAATGAAAATGAATCATTTTACAGAAGTCAGCGTTATTATTACCCATCCGGATCATACCGGAAAAGGTTATGCCAAACAATTGATTGCACATGTTGTAAACAGAATTTTTGATCAGAACAGAACTCCGTTTTTGCATGTTGTAGAAAGCAATTTTGGAGCTATAAAACTCTATGAAAAATTAGGTTTTGCTACACGAAGAAAAATGAGTTTTTGGAGTGTTTCTAAAAATCTGTAATTGAATTTTTCATGTTTAATTCTTTCCAAAATGAAACTCCCAACAACAACTGAAGACTTTAAAAATGAGTTTTTTAAATCGGTTGATATGATGAATGAACTTGGGGATTTACGAATGCGCCAATTCATTCAAATATTACCAAAAGTACATGATGAAATAATTGTGGAAGGCATTATCTCTATTTTTGAAAATAAAAATAGAGATAACACTATTTATGTCGACCAAAAATATGCCGGTCTCATTCTAAAAACACTTCAGCCCACAACAACAATAGATCTTGCGGTAATACTTAACCGAATTATAGAAAACTGGAATAAAAGCGTTGAAGAACTACCTTTTTGGCTAAGAGATAATTATGATATTGAAACCCTGAAAAAGACATTCTTCAAAATTGAGAATAAAAATTTATCACAATTAGCAACTGACAAAATCAATACAATGAAATGGTTACTTAGGATAAAACTTAAGCAATAAACACGTATATTCCTAAATATCAATGAATTGCCGTAATATCCGTTTTAAATTCTTAAATTTATAAAACTTAAAAAAATTGTAATCATTCTTAAAGATAATTATGACACCAAATAAACAAACTGTTTATGAATATATGAACGCTTTTCAGGTAAGTGATCATAAAAGAATTCTGAATTGTCTTACAGATGATATTGTCTGGGAAATGCCCGGGATCTACCAGCATATAGGTAAAGAAGCTTTTGACAAGGAAATTGAAAATGACAATTTTGTTGGAAGCCCTACAATCCGGATTATAAAACTGGTAGAAGAAAACGACATCGTGATTGCCGAAGGTACTGTACAAGGAAAGATAAAAAATGGCAATACTTTAGATGCTGTATTTTGTGATGTTTTTGAAATGGAAAAGGGCAAAATAAAAAAGCTTACTTCTTATTTAATGTCTAAAAATGCAAGTTTAAAGTTTGAATAAAGTTAAGCCCTAAGGGCAAAATCCCGATCATTATCGGGATTTCAGGTATGAAAACCATTTATCTTCCATAGACTTTTCCAGATCAATGTTATGATAATTGGCAAATAATAAAATTTGTCCAAAAACGTCGGCTAATTCATTCGACATATTCTTTTTTAATTCTTCTGGTGTCAGATTCCTGTTTCTCCCTCTAAGTGTATAGGAAAGATAATTTTGAGTCAACTCGCCTATTTCTTCATGTAATTTTAAAATATACCAATCCTCGTCTCTTTTTATATTACAGTTTTTCTCATACTGATCTGATACCATTACAACTTTTTCTATTAATGTCTTTAAGTCCATAAAATTTTTATTTATACAAAATTATTTTGGGTGATGTATTTTTCTAATATACTATTATTTCAGATTCAATAAGCTTAAAAATTTGCTTAAAATCCTAATTCAATTTAAAATTATTATCCTAACCAGCCGTCACGATCAAGGCTTCTGTATTGAATGGCTTCGGCTATATGTTGCGAAATTACGTTTGGTGCATCATCTAAGTCTGCTATTGTGCGGGCTACTTTCAAAATTCGGTCATAAGCGCGTGCAGAGAGATTCAGTCTTTCCATAGCCGTTTTTAATAATTCTTTTGATTGGTCGTCAAGTACACAATACTCACGGATTAATTTACTGCCCATTTGCGCATTATAATGTACATTTTCTATGTTTTCAAATCGTTTCGTCTGAATTTCGCGTGCAGCAGTAACTCTTTTACGAATTTCTACGCTGCTTTCCGCTTTTCGGTCATCGGCTAATTTTTCGAATGGAACCGGCGTTACTTCAATATGAATATCAATTCGGTCTAATAATGGTCCGGAAATCTTGCTTAAATAACGCTGCATTTCGTGTGGCGATGAGGTATTGGGCATACTCGGATCGTTAAAAAATCCACTCGGACTCGGATTCATACTGGCCACCAGCATAAACGACGAAGGATAAGTAACGGTGAATTTAGCACGCGAAATAGTTACTTCACGATCTTCCAGCGGTTGTCGCATTACTTCGAGTACATCCCGTTTAAACTCCGGTAATTCGTCCAGAAATAAAACCCCGTTATGCGCCATCGAGATTTCGCCCGGCTGCGGATAACTTCCTCCGCCTACAAGTGCCACGTTAGAAATAGTATGATGCGGACTACGAAATGGCCTCTGATTCATGAGACCGACTTCTTTTAATTTTCCGGCAACACTGTGAATTTTTGTCGTTTCTAAGGCTTCACGCAAAGTCATGGGAGGTAAAATACTGGGCACACGTTTGGCAAGCATTGTTTTTCCGGCTCCGGGCGGCCCAATCAAAATAATATTGTGACCTCCGGCAGCAGCAATTTCCATGCAACGTTTAATGCTTTCCTGTCCGCGAACATCTGAAAAATCAAATTCGGGGAAATCCAGTGTCTTGTAAAACTCGGCTCTTGTATCAATAACTGTAGGTTCGAGTGTTCCTTTTCCGGCAAAAAAATCGATTACTTCCTGCAAATTTGTAACTCCATAAACGTCTAATCCTGCTACGATTGCAGCTTCTTTTACATTTTGAATCGGAAGAAAAAATCCTTTATAACCTTCTTCTTTTGCTTTTATCGCAATAGGCAATGCACCGCGAATAGGCTGCAAACTTCCGTCAAGCGAAAGTTCTCCCATAATAATATACTCTTCAATTTGAGGCGCTTTTATCTGATCTGAAGCCACTAAAATTCCCATTGCCAAAGTCAGATCATAAGCAGAACCTTCTTTGCGAAGATCGGCCGGAGCCATATTAATCGTAATTTTTTTTCCGGGTAAGCTTAATCCGTTATTTTTTAATGCGGCCGCAATTCGGTAACTGCTTTCTTTTATCGCATTATCTGGCAACCCAACTAAATGATAACCAATACCTTTATCCATATGCACTTCGACTGTAATAGTCGTTGCTTCTACTCCAAAAACGGCACTTCCGTAAACTTTTACTAACATAAATGAATATTGCATTAAAAGAAGTAAAAGTATTACAATTTAGTATAACAAAACTATTTAAAATGTAAAAAAATTATTACTTTATTTTTTATCAGAATTCTGTTTATGATACAATTTTTAATCCTACTTTAGTTTTTCATTCTAAAACAAATATCACAATGGATGACATCCAAAAAATAAAAAAAATATTAGCCAAAAAAGCAACTCAGCTTATCGCAGGTGGATTCAAACCCGAAAATTCAGCTACTGAAAGTTGGATTGGAAGAGTATATTTATATCATCAGGATGAAGAAATTCCTTTAGACAACAACGGAAACCTAATGCTTCCTCTGTTTCAGTTGTGTTTCGACCAGCTGCCTTTTGTTCCTGAAATTCTACAGGAAACTCAAATTATTACTGTATTTATTTCTAAAGATTTTCCAATGGATTTAACTCCAAATGGAAACAACTGGGTTTTACGCGAATATAAAAACAGAGATCAAATTGTTATTAAAGATTTACAGAACAACACTTCATTCATAAAACCTTTCCCCTTATCTACTCAATTAATCGAAGAAGATTTTCCGGTTTGGGAAGATCAGGAAATGCCTGAAAATATTTCGGATAAAATCAATGAACTTGAAAATTCAGGAGAGATTAATTCGTATTATGATTTTTTCGAAAATAGTTATGGTCATAAAATTGGAGGTTATGCAGCTTATTGTCAATCCGGAATTTATTATGGGGAAGATTATGAATTTGTATTTCAGATTTCTTCTGATGAAAAAGTACAATTAAACATTATAGACAGCGGTAACTTCTATTTTGCGAAAAACAAAAAAACAGGAGAATGGCTTTATTATTGTGATTTTTATTAGTTTTGATTTTAAAACAGAAAAAATATTCCTGCACACAAAACCATCAAATTAAGAAAAACTCAATCCAATTTGATTTTTTATCTCATCTGTCATTTTACTCAAATCCAGACTATTTTGATGTGACCAAAGCTGACTTTCAATTTGTTCATTTTTAATGCATTCATGACATTCTATTGCTTCATAAGCATATCCTTTACCTAAGTTTGGCAGGTTAAAAGTCGTTTCTTTATTTTCTTTAAATAAAGAATATCCATCGGCAACAAACCAGGGTGAGTTTAGTACGATCAGACCTTTTGTTCCGCTTATAGTAGCTTTCATATCAAATTCTGAAACTATCGATGCATGCAAAACCGCTTGTGCCGATTTATATTGTAATATCATCGAAGTCTGAAGATCGATTCCGTTTTTATGACAAACCGATCTGGTTATTATTTCCTCCGGAATTCCAAGCAAAATATACGAAAGAAACAACGGATATACTCCAATATCAAATAAAGCACCTCCTCCCAGACTTTTATCAAAAAGCCTTCCTGCTTCGCTTTCATTTGCTGTAAAGGCAAAATCGGCTTTAACATATTTTAGATCACCAATGATTCCCTGATTTATCTTCTCCAGAATATCCTGAACAGATGGTATAAAACGCGTCCAGAAAGCTTCCATAAAAAAGACCTTATATTTTTTTGAATTTTCAATCATACGAACAGCATCAGAATACGATAATGCCATCGGCTTTTCGCATAAAACATGTTTGCTGTTTTGCATGGCTTTAATGGATAAATCGGCATGAGAATTATGAGGCGTGGCAATATATACAATATCAACCTGATCATCTGCAAACAAATCATCATAAGAATCATACGCTTTTGGACAATCGTATTTTTTTGCAAATTCAGTTGCTTTATCCTTGTTTCGCGAAGCAACCGCAACTAATTCAGCATCTTCTGTAAGTAACAAATCATTGGCAAACTGACTGGCAATATTTCCCAGACCAATAATGCCCCATTTTATAGTATTATTATTTTTTATCATATCGTGGAAGTCCTACTTATCAACGGTTTAATTAAAATTTTATATAAATAAAGAAAAAACATTCAGAAAAATAAAACTTACATAACATATATTTCATATTTTTAGCAACAAAATTGCAAATTAACTATGAAAAAAGCCCTACTACTATTATTTTTGAGTGTTTTTTTAACAAAAACGTATGCTCAAGATTATTTCCCAATTAATGAAAGTGTGCAGAACAAAAGCAAGAACTACACTGTTTTTACCAATGCCACAATTTATGTAACTCCGACTCAAAAAATCGAAAAAGGAACTTTACTGATTCAGGACGGAAAAGTTGTTGCTGTTGGAAACAATGTTGCGATTCCTAAAAACAGTATCGCGATCGATCTTGCAGGAAAAACCATTTATCCTTCGTTTATTGATATTTACACGAGTTTTGGAGTTGAAAAACCAAAAGCAAACATAACCCGAGGACGTGATCGTAACCCATTGTACGACACAAAAAGAGTGGGTTATTACTGGAACGAAAGTGTACGTCCTGAGGTAAACACTTATGAAACTTTTAAATACGACCAGCCTAAGGCCGAAGAATTGCTTAAAGCAGGTTTTGGTGTTGTAGGTACTCATATTCCTGATGGAATTGCTCAGGGAACAGGAATTTTAGTAGCGCTGAATAACACAGAAAACAACAAACAAATTATCGCCAATAAAGTAACCAACCACTTTGCCTTTACAAAAAGCGCTTTAACCAATCAGGCTTATCCAAGCTCTTTGATGGGTATGATGGCTTTATTACGCCAAATGTATCTGGATTTAGACTGGTACAAAAAAGGAAATTCTGAAACTAAAGATTTATCATTAGAAGCTTTGGCAAACAATGAAAAATTAGTTCAGATTTTTGCTACCGAAGACAAATTAAACAGTTTAAGAGCTGCCAAAATAGCTAAAGAATTTGGTTTAAACTATGTTTTAAAAGGCAGCGGAAATGAGTTCGAAAGAATCGAAGAGATTAAGAATACAAATGCAAAATATATTATTCCGATCAGTTTCCCGGAAGCTTACGACGTTTCAAATCCTTATTTATCCAATCAAATTGAATTGGCTGATATGCGTTTCTGGAATCAGGCACCAACAAACCTAAAAGTGCTGTCAGACAACGGAGTAGTTTTTGCTTTGACTACAGATAAATTAAAAAAGACCGAAGATTTTAAACCTAATTTACTGAAAGCCATTAAATATGGTTTTGATAAAACAAAAGCATTAGAAGCTTTAACTACAATTCCGGCTGCTATTTTAGGAAAAAGTAACGAAGTTGGAAGTTTAAAAACAGGCAGTTATGCCAATTTCATCATCACTTCTGGTGAAGTCTTTGATGAAAAAACGGTTTTATATGAAAACTGGGTTCAGGGAACTAAATATGTAGTGAATGATGTAAATGCAAAAGACATTCGCGGGAACTATGACTTAACCGTTGGAAAAGATGTTTATAAATGGAAAATCGACGGAACAGCTGATGCTCCAAAATCTGAAATAACATCGGCTGATGCCAAAAAATTAAAAAACACTTTTTCTGTTTCTAAAAACTGGATCTCACTTTTAATAAAACCTGCAGATACCATCAAATCAAACTATAGCCGTTTAACAGGATTTATAGAAAATCCAGAAAAATTATCCGGCAAAGCCGTTTTATCAAACGGAGACGAATTGGTTTGGACAGCTTTAAAAACCAGTGCATTTGTAGCTGTAAAAGATACTGTTAAAGCAGATAAACCAAATGTTATTATTCCAACAACTTTCCCTAATATTGCTTTTGGAGATACAAAAAAATTAACCGCTCAAACTTTATTATTTAAAAATGCTACCGTTTGGACGAATGAAAAAGAAGGCGTTTTAACCGAGACTGATGTTTTGATTAAAAACGGAAAAATTGCTGCTGTAGGTAAAAATCTCTCAGATGCATCTGCGACTGTTATTGATGCAAAAGGCAAGCATATCACAAGCGGAATCATTGATGAACACTCGCATATTGCCATTTCAAGAGGTGTAAACGAAAGCGGTCATAATTCTACTGCCGAAGTTACGATTCAGGATGTTGTAAACTCTGAAGACATTAATATCTACAGAGATCTTGCAGGAGGAGTAACAATTTCTCAATTATTACACGGATCTGCCAATCCAATTGGAGGCCGTTCTGCTATTGTAAAATGGAAATGGGGTTCTTCTCCGGATGAAATGTTATACAAAAACCAACCTAAATTTATCAAATTTGCTTTGGGTGAAAACGTAAAACAAGCCAATTGGGGAATTGATAATCCAACACGTTTCCCGCAAACCAGAATGGGGGTTGAACAGGTTTTTACAGATTATTTTCAACGTGCCAAAGAATATGACGAAAGCTGGAAAAAATTCAACGGTTCTTCTAAAAAAGGAAAAGCTCCAAGAGTGGATTTAGAATTACAAACTCTGGCCGAAATCATCAACAAAGAACGTTTCATCACCTGTCACTCTTATGTAGAATCTGAAATTTTAATGCTGATGAATGTCGCGGAGAAATTCAATTTCAGAGTGAACACTTTTACACACATTCTTGAAGGTTATAAAGTAGCTGATAAAATGAAAGAACATGGTGTTGGAGCATCGACTTTCTCTGACTGGTGGGCTTATAAATTTGAAGTAAATGATGCTATTCCGTTTAACGGGCCAATTATGCACAATGAAGGATTGGTTGTGGCCTACAATTCTGATGACGCCGAAATGTCACGAAGATTAAATCAGGAAGCTGCAAAAGCCGTTAAATACGGAAACATTTCTGAAGAAGATGCCTGGAAATTTGTAACCCTTAACCCTGCTAAATTATTGCATATTGATGATAAAGTAGGATCTCTTAAAGTGGGCAAAGATGCTGATGTGGTACTTTGGAGCGAAAATCCTTTGTCTATTTATGCTAAAGCCGAGAAAACGATTATTGATGGTGTAGTGTATTTTGATATTGAAAAAGATGCCGAAAAACAAAACGCTATTGCTAAGGAAAGAAGTTTGCTGATTGGACAAATGCTACAGGAAAAAAACAAAGGAATGAGCACACAACAGCCTACAAGAAAAGAGAAAAAAGAATATCACTGTGATACTTTAGAACAGTAATTAAGGCGTAAGGAAATTCAAAGATTAAAAACAGATAAGATGATACATAAAAACATATATATAATGCTGCTCGCTGTTTGTGCTTCGGTACAAATAAAAGCACAGCAAATACCAGTTCAAAAACAAACCAAATCGGTTTTGATTTTAAATGCCACTGCCCATTTAGGAAACGGAACAGTTATTCAAAATAGTGCCATTGGCTTTAAAGACGGAAAAATTACGCTTGTTGCTGATGCTACAACCATCAGACTGGCTGCCGGTGCGTATGATACTACAATCGATGCCAGTGGCAAGCACGTTTACCCGGGATTTATTGCCCCAAACTCTACTCTGGGTTTAGTAGAAATTGATGCCGTTAAATCATCAGATGATGAAGAAGAAATTGGAAATTTTAATCCAAATGTGAGAAGTATTATTGCTTATAATTCTGAATCTAAAGTGGTAGAAACCGTTCGCCCAAATGGAGTTTTAATGGCACAAATTACACCTAGAGGAGGCAGAATCTCAGGAACTTCTTCTGTGGTACAACTTGATGCCTGGAGCTGGAAAGATGCAATCTTAAAAGAAAATGACGGAATTCATCTTAATTTCCCATCCAATTTTAGAAGATCCGGATCCTGGTTTGAACCTGGAATAATCGAAGCAAACAAAGATTATCCTAAACAAGTAGAAGAAATTAACGCCTTTCTTATAAACGCAAAAGCATACAATAAAGATGCAGCAAAAGAAAGAAATATTGTTCTGGAAGCTACAAAAGGTCTTTTTGACGGATCTCAAACGCTGTACATACACGCAGATGAGGAAAAACAAATCGTAGATGCTATTCAGCTAGCGGTAGACAATCAAATAAGTAAAATTGTTATTGTTGGTGGTTTCGAAGCTTACAAATCTGCTGATGTATTACAAAAATACAATGTTGGCGTTTTATTAAGACGTGTTCACGATATGCCAACAAGCGCTGATGAAGATGTAAACCTTCCTTATAAAATGGCAAAAATCCTAACAGATAAAGGAATTGTGGTAGGACTTGAAAATAGTGGAGATCACGAACGTATGAGCGTAAGAAATCTTCCGTTTTTAGCAGGAACCTGTGCTGCTTTTGGCTTAGACAAAGAAAAAGCCGTTCAGTTAATCACTTCAAATACAGCTAAATTATTAGGTATTGATGCTTTATGCGGAACTTTGGAAACCGGTAAAGATGCAACACTTTTTATCTCTGAAGGTGATGCGCTGGATATGAGAACAAATAAATTAACAACTGCTTTTATTCAGGGCAGAAAAATTAATTTAGAAACTTTCCAGACCAAACTGAATGACAAATTTAAAGCAAAGTACAACCAGAAATAATTAAACTTTTTTTACACAAAAGGCATCATTTGAAAAATTCATCTGATGCCTTTTTTATTTCAAAATTCTAAACTTTCCCATTAAATCTTTACTCATTTATACAACATTACTCTTAAAATTAGAAATATTCTTTCATTTTTTCGTTAACAAATTCTTCAAATAGCTTAAAATTCAATTTTCGCATTAATAAATTGTAAATTTTAAGTTCTTTTTAACAAATAGACACAAATTTAAGGGGGTTAAATTCTAAAATTAGCAAAAATTAAGCATAACACTCTATTTTTTATAGGGGTATTGATTGATTTTATACTTTTATGAAAAATTTAAAAACTAAATAACTATGCGAAAAATTATTTTAAGTGTGATTCTTATCACTATTTTGGTACTAACCTTTATATCAAACTTTATCCTGTCTGACAATCCAATTCCGGCCGAAGCTGTTAAGTTTGATACAGGAGACACTGCCTGGATGATTGTAGCAACTGCATTTGTATTGCTTATGACACCTGGATTAGGATTTTTCTACGGAGGAATGGTAGGTAAGAAAAACGTTATCAGCACCATGCTGCAAAGTTTTATGGCAATGGTAATTGTTACTATCTTATGGGTTGTTGTTGCTTTTGGATTAGCTTTTGGACCTACTATTGGAGGAATCATTGGTAATCCATCTTCTAATTTATTCTTCGAAGGTGTGGGAACCAGCACTGCATGGAGTCTTGCTCCAACAATTCCGTTTATGTTATTCGCATTATTTCAGGCTAAATTTGCCATCATTACACCTGCCTTAATCACAGGTGCTTTTGCAGAACGTGTACGTTTCTGGGCTTATTTACTGTTCATGGTTTTATTTATCATTTTTATATATTCTCCTTTAGCACACATGACGTGGCATCCAGACGGGATTTTCTTTAAAATGGGAGTATTAGATTTCGCTGGCGGAACGGTAGTACATATGAGTGCTGGCTGGGCTGCATTAGCCGGAGCGATGTTCTTAGGAAAAAGAAAAGTTCAAAAAGTAAATCCTGCCAGAATTACTTATGTATTATTAGGTACAGGTTTATTATGGTTTGGATGGTTTGGCTTTAACGCAGGTTCTGCATTAGGAGCAAACGGTTTAGCAGTTCAGGCTTTAGGAACTACTACTGTAGCTGCCGCTGCTGCTGCAATGGCATGGGTTTTCCTTGATAAAATAGTAGGACACAAATTATCTGCACTAGGCGCTTGTATTGGAGCTGTTGTAGGCCTTGTTGCCATTACTCCTGCTGCAGGTTTCGTAAGTATTCCTCACGCCATTTTTATCGGAGCCTTTTCTGCAATTGTAAGCAATCTTGTGGTAAGTAAATTCCCTAAAGGAAAAATTGATGATGCACTTGATGTTTTTGCCTGTCATGGTGTTGGTGGTATGGTAGGAATGTTGTTGACAGGTGTTTTTGCCTCAAAAGCAATTAATCCGGCTGTTGGAGAAAATCAAGGTTTAATTTTCGGAACTCCAACTTTATTCCTAAACCAATTAACAGCTTTGGTTGCGGTTTCTATCTTCGCTTTTGTAGGTTCGTACATTTTATTCTTCGTTGTAAACAAAATCACACCTCTAAGAGTTACAGAAGAAAAAGAAGAATTAGGTTTAGATATTTCTCAGCACGGAGAATTCTTATAAGAAATAATTCCCCCATTTTTGCCTTAATAAAAAATCCCCCTAAGCTTAAACTTAGAGGGATTTTTGTATGAATTAATTTCAACCCGCAATGATTTTAAATTTTAGAATGTAGATTTCTACTCGATTTTCTTTACTCCAAAAAAACTATTTAAAATTCCCAATTCCTTCTTTAAGCCAATTCAAATATTCATCTGCATTTACATAACTAATAGTTGGCTTTGAACTGTTTAAATTCTTGCCTTCTAAATCTGTTATCACATATAATGGCTGTGTATTGGTTTTATATTTTGAGATCATAAAGTCAGTCCATTTATCCCCAACAGTAATGATTTTATCTCCTGATTTTGTTACAAATTGTTCTTCCGCAGGCAATTCGCGTTTATCATCAACATAAAGAGAAATCAAAACCACATCATTTTTTAATATGGGTAAAATTGTTGGTTCAGACCAAACATTATTTTCCATTTTTCGACAGTTTACACAAGCATAACCTGTAAAATCAAGCATAATAGGTTTGTTAACCGATTTTGCATAGGCTAATCCGTCTTCATAATTATGAAAAACCATAATACCATGTGGTCCTAATTCTGCTCCCGCCGGTAAACCTTTAACAGATTCGGCACCATCATTTGAATTTGCAGAACCTCCTACTCCAAACGGGCTTTCGCTATATTGCGGCGGTGGCGGAAATGCACTGATTAATTTTAACGGTGCTCCCCAAAGTCCCGGAATTAAATATACTGTAAATACAAGTGTAAGAAGTCCTAAATACAATCTTCCTACCGAGATATGATGTAACGGACTATCATGTGGCAACGTAATTTTTCCGAACAAGTACAAAGTCAGAGCAGCAAAAATAGCAATCCAGATTGCGATAAAAACTTCTCTTTCTAAAAAGTGTAACTGTAAAACAAGATCAGCATTTGATAAAAATTTGAATGCCAAAGCAAGTTCTAAAAACCCTAAAACTACTTTTACGGTATTCAGCCATCCGCCAGATTTTGGTAATGAATTTAACCAGCCCGGGAACATAGCAAATAACATAAATGGCAAAGCCAAAGCTGATGAGAATCCTAACATACCCACAATTGGAGCAATTCCTCCGTTTGAAGCTGCTTCAACCAATAAGGTCCCAACAATTGGTCCGGTACAAGAAAATGAAACAATTGCCAAAGCCAAAGCCATAAACAAGATTCCAATTATTCCGCCTCTGTCTGCTTGCTGATCTGCTTTATTTGCCCATGAATTAGGCAGCATAATTTCGAAAGCACCCAAAAATGAAGTGGCAAAAATGACCAGAATAACAAAGAAAATTAAATTAAACCATACATCTGTAGACAAAGCATTTAAGGCGTCGGCTCCAAATATTTTAGTTACTATTAATCCTAAAATAACATAAATTGCAATAATAGAAAGTCCGTAAAAAATGGCATTACGAATTCCTTTAGCTCTGCTTTTACTTTGTTTTGTAAAAAAACTTACCGTCATTGGGATCATCGGAAAAACGCAAGGCGTCAGCAACGCAGCAAATCCTGAGATAAAAGCAATAAAAAAGATTGACCATAAACTTCTTGCCGGAGCCTTTACAGGAACTTCATCTTTTACAGGAGTTTCTGCAACTTCTGCTTTTGCAGTTTCAACTTTAGAAGCTTCTACGGCTGTTTTTGCAGTATCAACAGCCACAGCAACTTTAGTTTCGTCTAATTTAGATTCAGATACTGCTGCAACGGCATCCATTTTAAAAGTAGATGGAATAGCAATCGAGAATTTTTTACTTGAATTGATACAAACTTCTTTACAAACCTGAAAATCAAAATCAACGTCAACCGATTTTAAATTTGGGTTGATAATCGTGATTTCCTGCTCAATATGCGCCTTACCTTCAAAAAAAGTTTCGTTTACGCCAAAAACATCATTAAAAGCTGTTCTGGTTTTTCCCTCTTTAGCTTTTCCAACTAAGTTATAATTTCCTTTTTGATTTTTAAATGTAATTTCCAGCGCAAGCGGTCCGCCATCCGGTGTAAATTGCGAATACATATGCCAGTCTTTTTCAATTGTTCCATCAAAAATTAAAACAGCATTATTTCCTGATTTTTTTTCGATTTTAGAAGTCCATTTTACCGGCTCCAGAATCTGAGCATTTCCTTTTGCAAAAGAAAACAGAAAAAACAGCAAAAACACAATGGTTTTATTCCAGATACTTTTTAACATTATCGCTTTATGGTATTGATTAAGGTTCATGATTGTAATTCTATTTTAAGTATTCGATTTGTGCTATTTTCAATTTTAAAACGTTCGTCCTGTCTGATTCCAACAACCCATACAATTTGGTTGTCTGAACACAAAATCCATGTTTTTTCTTTTTCTATCAGTGATAATTTTTCATCTTTAAAAAGCTTGCTCACTTTTTTAGACTTCCCGCGCATTCCAAAAGGATGAAAAACATCCCCCTCATTCCATTTACGTAAAATCAAAGGAAATTGGATTTTTTCAGCGTCAACAAATATAGCTTTATTTGAATCTATTGTAATGTCGTCTACCTGACAAAGCTTCAATTTTAAGGGAAAATTAACTACTTCATCATTTTCATTAATTTCAAATTCTTCCTTTTCTGATATTTCAGAAACTGGACTTAAAATTAACGTATCTCTGTTTTTTAATAATCTAAATTCATTTGAAAAAACCTGCTTTCCTGATTGTCCGTCAACTAAATCATAAATATCGTTCCAGGCCAAAAAACCAAATTCATTTAGCCATTGATACAGATACGATTTATAATTGGGTAATTTTTTAAGCTGATTTAAATCGAAATGAATATCATCGCCAGCTTCTTTTGCGACTTGCTGGTAAATCATAATCGAAGCATCTTCGACCATTTCCTGAGATTCCTGTAAATACGATTGTGTTTTCTGAAAAGCATTCAAAAAGTTAGGATTGATTTCTTTAAGTACCGGAACCAAATCATGACGGATTTTATTTCGAAGATATTTATTAGAAGCGTTACTGCTATCTTCCCGCCATCCGATCTTATTTTCCTTAGCATATTGCTGAATTTCATCTCTTGAAAAAGGCAAAAGCGGACGAATGATTTTATCATTTTGTTCCGGAATTCCCGTTAAACCCTCTAATCCAGTTCCTCTTGTTAAGTTGATGATAAAAGTCTCCAGATTATCATCGGCATGATGTGCTGTTAAGATATAATCGAAATTTTCTGTTTCTAAAAGCTCATAAAACCAATTATAACGCAATTCGCGAGCAGCAACCTGAGTCGACAATTTATAATCTTTAGCAAAAGCTTCAGTATCAAAATGGGTTGTAAAAAAAGGAATATTATTTTGACTGCAATAATTTTGAATAAATTCCTGATCGCCAAAACTTTCTAATCCCCGAAGCTGGAAATTACAGTGTAAAACAGCAATTTCATAAGGTAACTGCTTCAACAAATGCAGCAAAACCATACTGTCTATTCCTCCACTGACAGCCAGAAAGAGTTTTTTACTGACCAGAAACGAAAATCTGGATGCGATGTGATTTTGAAATTTTAAAAACATTCGATAAATGTAAAAAATTAAATTCGATCTATTCTTAAATGAAATGTTAAGCATTAATATTAAAGCATTTTTTGCCAAAAATTGCACGAATGAACACGAATTATTTTTCAGACAGATTCAATAGACATATTTTCCCATATATTAAAAAGATTTACACAGATCTTTTATATGAGTTTCAGGCAGATTTAAAAAGATTTTAGCAGATTCATGCAAATTAATTTTAATAATTACTGTAAAACTTCGTGCATTGCTTTTGCCTTCAACAAACATTCTTCGTATTCTTTTTCAGGAACAGATTGCGATGTAATGGCACTTCCAACAGAAAATGAAACGTATTTATTTTCCTGATTGTACAAAATACTTCTAATTACGACATTAAAATCAAAATCGCCTTCGGGTGTAAAATAACCAATCGACCCACTATACAGACCGCGTTTGGTTTCTTCGAGATTTTCGATGATTTTCATAACCGAAATCTTTGGAGCTCCCGTCATACTTCCCATCGGGAAAGTGGTTCTTAAAACATCTGTTGGTGTATATTGAGGATCTAATTTTGAAGTTATCGTTGAAATCATCTGATGCACTTGCAAAAACGAGTAAATCTGACATAATTCAGCAACTTCTACAGACCCTTTTTCTGCGGTATGCGATAAATCATTTCGAACTAAATCTGTAATCATGATATTCTCTGCGCGTTCCTTTGCATCTAATGCCAGAAATTGTTTTGATTTCTCGTCTTCTACAGGATCTACAGATCGTTTTGACGTTCCTTTTATGGGTTGCGAAATCAAGGAGTCTCCTGTTTTTTTTAAATATCGTTCCGGTGATGCCGAAAGCAAATATTGTTTATGATTTTTAAAGAAAACCGAAAACGGCGCTTGTGATATTTCGTTTAATTTCTGGAACTTTTCTAACGGATTAATAACTGCATTTTCAGCAAAAAATTCCATGCAAAAATTAGCTTCATACATATCGCCTTTATGAATATGATCCAGCATTTTTTTCACTTTTTCAATATATAAGTCTCTAGAAATACGCTGTTCAATCTTTAAAGATTGTTCACTTTCGCCTTTTGACTTTTCACTTTCGGCTATTTCATTAAAATCATCTTCCAGTTCATCATCACAAAGCAATAAATATTGAATTTCAAGTTGGTTTTCTTTTAAAAGAAACAGCTTTTTGGGTTGAAAGAAAAACAAATCCGGAAAACCCAAACCATCAAAATTGGATGATTTTAAATCTTCGGTATCATTTTTTAAATCATAGGATAAATATCCCACAAGCCAGTCTTTTGTAGTTTGCTGATACTGTTTTAGATCATCAAAAGCATTATGAAAATCGGTTTTTAAAGACGTAAAAGCGTCCACAGCCAACATACAATCAAAACTGGAATATTCTTGCGGATAGGAATTACTATCTAAAAAAACTACTTCGCGAAATTGTTGCGACCAGCTTAAAAGTTGTTGTTTAAAATGCTCTGGATTTGAAATATGTTTATGAATAGAAACTCTCAAAAAAGTATAAATTTTAGATTTCAAAATTACGACAAAAAAAATCCTTCAATAAAATAATACTCAAAAATTATTGGCACACTTTTTAATATATCGAATTAATGTTAATTACGAAAACTTTTCCTGCTATTTGATTAAAAAATTACTTCTGAAAATTTCTGCCAATTTACAGCAACAAAGACCATTTTATAGTTCTCTATAAAAACCTTCACTGCTTAAAGTGTGGTATACAAAACAATCTGATGAGCAGACCAATTATTATTTATTAATCAAATTTTACAACCTTTATGAAAACAATTACAAAATTAGGATTGACTTCTGTAGTAATGATCGTATTACTATTCTCCTGTAAAAAAGCAGATTCTACTTCTACAGCAGATATCGCAGATTACAAAATAACAACCGACAGTACTGCTGTTTCATCATCGGCAGCGGTGGTCGATAAAAACAGTAAACAAAAATTTATTCGAACTGCTGATATTAAATTTAAGGTCAAAAATGTCGTCAAGTCTACTTATGCAATTGAAAATGCTACTCAAAAGTTTGGCGGCTTTGTTACCTACACCAATTTACAAAGCCGCATTCACAATCAGATAAAAACTAAAATTAGTCAGGATAGTACACTAGAAACTACAAAATACACGGTAGAAAACAACATTACTATTCGAGTTCCTAACACTCAGCTTGATACTGTGATAAAAACTATCGCTAAGCAAATTGATTTTCTTGATTTCAGGGTAATTAAAGCCGATGATGTTTCGCTGAAAATGCTGGCCAATAGACTTTCGCAAAAAAGAAGTTCTGTAACCGAAAAAAGAGTAGAAAAAGCTATTGATTCTAAAGGCAAAAAAATCAATGATATTATGCAAGCCGAAAATACTCTTGCCAGTAAAAAAGAAGCAAACGACAATCATACAATTGATAATTTATCGTTGCAGGATCAGGTAAATTTCAGCACGATTACTTTACAGCTTTATCAAAACGAAACAATCAGACAGGAAACTATGGCAAGCGAAAAAGACAGCAATGCTTATAAACCAAATTTAGGCCTTCAGATTCTGGATTCTCTTAAAAATGGCTGGTATATTCTGGAAGGAATCTTTGTCTTTCTAATCAATCTTTGGCCTTTTATCCTGATTGGTTTTGGAGTTTTTTTTCTTTATAAAAAAAACATTAAGAAATAAGAAAAGTGTTAATAAAACAGCAATTTCATAAGAAAAAATTCGTTATATTTGATATAGATTGTTTTAATCCCAAAATAGGATTAATTAGATTGTAAAATCCTCAATAGAAAGTTTAAAAATTAAGTACCATTTTAATTGAGGATTCAGATTATATCGTTTTTCAAAAAAAATAATTATACTTTTTTAACCTATTTAAAAATCCGAAGTATTATGAAAATTGCTACAATTATTGTCCGAATTTTAATTGGCCTTTTGCTGCTTTTTGCCTCTATTAGTTATTTTTTTCACCTCGCGCCTGAACCAGAAACAACAGGAAATTTCAAGGCTTTTAATGTTGGCTTAATGGCATCTACGTATATTATGCCTCTTGCAAAATCAATCGAATTACTTTGCGGAATTGCTTTTGTATCTGGCCGATATGTAACACTGGCTAATATTTTGATCTTGCCTATTACGGTAAACATTTTGTTTATCAATTATTTTTTAACTCCTCAAGGCCTGCCAATTGCAGTATTATTATTCTTGGGTAACTTATTTTTGATTTACAGATATTGGGATAATTATAAAAGTGTATTTACCAGATAATTTTATTGTCAGACCAAAATAGACAAACCCGATACTTAATTAAAAGTATCGGGTTTGTTGTTTAATAAAAATTTCAACCTTAAAATCTTTACTAATTTACTTTATCGTGTTTTACCCAAACCAGATCCGAAATTTCATATCCAATCTCTCTGGCTTTAATAAGGAAATTTGCTTTTACACTTTCAGGAATTGTTTTTTCTCTTGAAAGTATCCACATATATTTTAAGCTTTCTCCTGCTACAAGGGCATATTTGTAATTATCCTCGACAGCAATTACATTATATCCAGCATAAAAAGGTCCAAAAAAAGATACTTTCAGCATTCCAACATTGTTGGTTTTGACAAATTTAGCTTTGCCAATACTTTCTTTCCACTTGTCTTTTTTAGCATCGTAACCTTTATTATCTACTTTTATGCTTCCGTCATTGTTTGCAGTATACTCGGCTGTAACATTGTTTAAGCCTTTTTCATATTTAAAATCCAGTCTGGCAATTTCATACCATTTTCCTAAATATTTTGCCTTGTCGAAATTACTAACTGCAACCGCATTTTTAGGAATTGTTGATCCGCAGGAATAAAGCGCAAGTGCTACTCCTGCACCCAATAAAACCGGAGCTATATATTTACTTTTCATAATAGTATCTTTTGTTTGAGTAAAGTTACAATAAGACATAAAGATTTATTTTACAGAATTACAATTTGTTTTTACATCTTTACAAAGCTGTAAACAAACGTTTTATAAAAACAAAAACCGCCGAAAAATTAATCCCGGCGGTTTTTTAAATATGCTTTACGTAAATTATACGTGTAATGCTCTGTTGTCTGTAGCGGCCAATGCTGCTTCTTTTACTGCTTCAGCAAAAGTTGGGTGCGCATGGCTCATTCTTGAAATATCTTCAGCAGAAGCTTTAAATTCCATTGCTGTTACTGCTTCAGCAATTAAATCTGCTGTACGCGCTCCAATCATGTGAACCCCTAAAACCTCATCTGTTTTTTCATCAGCAAGGATTTTTACGAATCCGTCTAAGTCTGCACTTGCTCTTGCACGTCCTAAAGCTTTGAATGGAAAACTTCCCACTTTATAAGCAATTCCGGCAGCTTTCAATTGCTCTTCAGTTTGTCCAACCGCAGCAACTTCTGGCCATGTGTAAACTACACCAGGAATTAGGTTATAATCGATATGTGGTTTTTGACCTGCTAAAATTTCAGCAACCATTACTCCTTCTTCTTCTGCCTTGTGCGCTAACATTGCTCCACGTACTACATCTCCAATGGCGTAGATATTTGGAACGTTAGTTTGCAAATGATCATTTACTTCTACTTGTCCTCTGTCTGAAATTTTCACTCCTGCTTTGTCTGCGTTTAATCCGTCTGTGTAAGGACGACGACCAACAGAAACCAATGAATAATCTCCTTCTAATGTGATTGTTTCTCCTTTTGCATTTTCAGCCTGAACCACAACAGCATCACCGTTTCTTTCTACTGATTTTACTTTGTGTGAAACGTAAAATTTCATTCCTTGTTTTTTCAATACTTTAGTCAATTCCTTAGAAAGAGAACTGTCCATTCCGGGAATAATTCTATCCATGAATTCTACTACAGAAACCTGAGCTCCTAAACGAAGGTAAACTTGTCCAAGCTCAATTCCGATAACTCCTCCACCAATAATTACTAAGTGTTTTGGAACTTCTTTTAAAGCTAAAGCCTCAGTAGAAGTGATGATCCTTTCTTTATCAATTTTGATAAATGGTAAAGAAGATGGTTTTGAACCTGTGGCGATTACAGTATATTTTGCTTCAATAGTTTCTGATGTTCCGTCAGCTTTTGCCACTGCAATATGTGTTGCGTCTACAAAAGAACCTAAACCATTAAAAACCGTAATTTTATTTTTATCCATTAAGTAGTTGATTCCACCTACGGTTTGATCTACAACGGCTTGTTTGCGCGCGATCATTTTCTCTAAATTGATTTTTACATCGCCAGAAACTTCGATTCCGTGGTCTGCAAAGTGAGCAATTTCAGCATAATGATGAGAAGACGATAATAATGCTTTTGAAGGAATACAACCTACGTTAAGGCAAGTTCCGCCTAATGAATTATATTTTTCTACAATGGCAGTTTTAAAACCTAATTGTGCGCAACGAATTGCTGATACATATCCGCCAGGACCTGAACCTATAATGACTACGTCAAATGAACTCATAGTTTGTCTATTTTATTTTTAGCGATACAAAATTAAGGAATAAAGTTTTGTTTAAAGTTTAATTCTCAATGTTTTTTATGGGAAATTTATGAAAGGCTTTAATCACAAAGTTCGCTACGGGCTACGCAAAGGTTCGCAAAGTTTTTGTTTTTTTAATCTCACAAATTTGCAGAGTCGCAAAGTTTTTTAGACAATAATTGTAACGTACTATTTGTCATTTCGAATTCTAAAATAAAAACTTTTTTCAGTAGCTAATCCCGCTAGGCCAATCGTTTTCATAAGAATATTTTCGTGTAGTTTGTCAATTTCAACTAAGGAGAAATCCCTGCGAGAGGCCGTACAAAGATTGGATTCTCCTTGCGGAGTTACTTGATGAGATTTCTCCTTCGTCGAAATGACATAAAATGAGAATATTCTTTGCGAAGATTTTGATTGCGAAGGATGGATTAAAATCCATCCCTACAATATAATTTGTTCCTTCGGAACTCTTTGAGAAAAATTGCAGAGTAATGATTTGTTTTCTAGCAACTTTCCGGTGATAATATGAAATGAGAATAAAAACTTTGCAACATTATACTAAAAAAGCCTTTGATCCTTTGTCCCTATGAACCTCTGAGTCTTCCTTAAAAAATAACCGTCGAATTTTTCACCTCGCTAATCATAAACATGCTTTGTGTACTGCCTATGTGTTGTAGGGAAGTTAGTTTTGTTACTAAGAATTCCCGATAAGCCTCCATATCTTTTACTAATACTTTCAGAATATAATCGTAATCGCCGCTTACATGATGACACTCCAGAACTTCATTGAGTTTGATGACTTCGCTTTCGAATTTGGTCAGGAATTCTTTGGTATGCTGAATGAGTTTTAAATGGCAAAAAACTACAAATCCTTTGTCTATTTTAGATTTATCTACTAGAGCTACATAGTTTTTTATGATTCCTTCGCGCTCTAACTTTTTAATACGCTCATAAACAGCTGTTACCGAAAGATTTAGTTTTAAAGACAATTCTTTGGTTGTTTTTTTACTATCGGTTTGTAGTAAAACCAATAGTTTTTTATCGGTGTCGTCAAGAGTCATGATTCCTGTTTGTTGATTGTTTTGAAAAGAAAGAAAATCTACTGAATTATATTTTTTACATCAAATTTAGATTAAAAATCTATACAAATATATTTATATGGTTTTAAAATCTAATTATATACTTCATGGTTGATTAATTTTCTAAATAACTGTTATTTTGAATACGATTTCTTTTGAAAATGGTTGCCCTAGCCCTGATAGAAGCGACATCCTTTTATGGTGGGGTTCACCATAAAAGATATAGCGGATAGGAGGAAATAGCTCCTAATCTTTCGACTTCGCTCAGGTTAAAATTTCAACAATAAACAATAAACAATAAACAACAAGCGATAAACATATGAAAGACTTTAATCCAGCAGATAAAATTCAGGATTTGCAATATTTTGGTGAATTTGGCGGTGTGAATCCGTCGATTTCTGATTCTTCGACTTATACTTTCCTTTCGGCTAAAACAATGTTTGACACTTTTGAAGGAAATATGGAGGGCTGCTATTTGTATTCGCGCCATTCGTCGCCGAGTAACTTGTATCTCGATCAGGCTTTGGCAGCGATGGAAGGAACAGAAACAGCTAATGTTTCGGCTTCGGGAATGGGTGCGATTACGCCTACTCTTTTGCAATTATGTGGTGCGGGAGATCACATTGTTTCGAGCAGAACGATTTATGGCGGAACTTATGCTTTTTTGAAAAATTTTACACCAAGATTCGGAATTGAAACGAGCTTTGTCGACATCACCAAACTGGATGTTGTGGAAGCAGCGATTACCTCAAAAACAAAAGTTTTGTATTGCGAAACGGTAAGTAACCCTTTGCTGGAAGTGGCTGATATTGCCGGTTTGGCTAAAATTGCCAAAAAGCACAATTTGAAACTGGTTGTCGATAATACGTTTTCGCCTTTATCTGTTTCTCCGGCAAAATTAGGTGCTGATATTGTGATTCATAGTTTGACAAAATACATTAACGGAAGCAGTGATACGGTTGGCGGTGTGACTTGTGCTTCGAAAGAGTTTATCAATTCGCTGAAAAATGTAAATACTGGAGCCAGTATGCTTTTAGGCCCTACAATGGATAGTTTGCGATCTGCAAGTGTGATGAAAAATTTGCGTACACTTCACATCCGTATTAAGCAACATAGTCATAACGCTCATGTTTTGGCTGATAAATTTGAAAAAGATGGTTTAAAAACGGTTTATCCGGGACTGAAAAGTCATCCGAGTCATGAATTGTACAAAACGATGATTAATCCGGAATATGGTTTTGGAGGTATGATGACAATTGATGTGGGTTCTCTTGCAAAAGCCAATGAATTAATGGAGTTAATGCAGGCTAGAAATTTAGGCTATCTGGCGGTAAGTTTAGGTTTTTACAAAACGTTGTTCAGCGCACCGGGAACTTCAACTTCGAGCGAAATTCCGTTAGAAGAACAACACGAAATGGGATTGACTGATGGCTTGATCCGTTTTTCGATTGGGTTGGATAATGATATTGAGCGCACTTACAAAATGATGAAGGCCTGTATGGTTGAACTTGGAGTGCTATAAAGTATTGTTTCGCAAAGATTCACGGAGAGTTTTCGCAGAGATACGCCAAGATTTTTTGTAGAGCGCGTAATATTTTTTACTCAGATTTTAAAAAATTTAAGCAGATGTGTGCAGAATTATTTATTATGCCAGCTCAACAAAAACTAATTTAATTTGCAGAATCTGTGTGAAACAAAATCTTTTAATCTTTTAATTGTAGCAAAATAAAAAGCCGTTCTGAAATGAAATTTCAGAACGGCTTTTCTATAATTTATAATTGTAACTTTATATCTTCTCTACAAAGTTTAACTTGCTGTTTTTTCTACTGTAAGTAAAATAAATAATCAATCCTAGTAATAACCAAATGGTAAAGTAAATCCAGTTCCATACGCTTAATTCGGCCATCATATACAAACAGCAGATTAATCCTAAAAGCGGAATTAAAGATAGATTTTTTCTAAAAGCCCAAACCGCTAATCCAACCAAAACAAATATGAATATCCACATTGGGATTTTATGTTTGAATAAGCTAAAACCTGATTCGTATTTATCTGAATCACTAATTGGCAATCCTTTTACCACTTCGGCATATTTTGTTTCGTTATCCTGATATTGTCCTAATAAATGTTCTAAGTCTGAGGTTACAGCAGTTTTATTATGAACATCGATGCTTTTTAGATAATTAAAAACCTGTTCAGATTCAGATTTATCTAAAGAAGTTACAATTGATGTTGCATCGTAAATCTGTGGTTCATTGTTTATAAAAGCAATGGTGGCTTTGTTGTTGAAAGTAAACGCGTAGTACAATCCGGCAATCATTAAAACCGGAAGAATAAATTTTGAATTGATATAAGGTGTTTTAAATTTTCCTCTTGGAATTTCAGGTTTATTTTGCAAAACCAAAACTCCTGCGCAAACTAAAACGAATGCAAACAGAGTCCCAATACTGCATAAATCTGTTACCATTGTTAAGTTCAGAAACAAAGCCGGAACCGCTACTACAAAACCGGTTACAATTGTTGCAAACGATGGTGTTTTGAATTTTGGATGAACAGTAGAAAATTTCTTTGGCAATAAACCATCACGGCTCATACTCATCCAGATACGAGGCTGTCCCATCTGAAAAACCAGTAACACACTTGCCATTGCTACTACTGCACTTACTGCAATAATGCCTGACATCCATTTTAGGTGTAATTTATCGAAAACAAATGCCAGAGGATCTCCAACATTTAATTCGCTATAGCGGACCATTCCTGTTAAAACTAAGGCAATGGCAATATATAAAAGTGTACAAATAATAATAGCCCACATCATACCACGCGGTAAATCACGTTGCGGGTTTTTACATTCTTCTGCAGTTGTCGAAATAGCATCAAATCCAATATAAGCAAAGAAAACAGCCGAAACTCCTTTTAAAACTCCGCTTACTCCATTTGGTGCAAATGGATTCCAATTATTAACATCTACATAAAAAACTCCAACGGCAATAACCAAAAGTACAATACAAAGTTTTACGACAACCATTAAATTACTGGCATTACGAGATTCTTTCATACCTCTGTAAACCAAGGCTGTAATTAAAATAATGATAAACAATGCCGGCAAATCGGCTACAAAGTGAAAAGAACCAATTGTAGGCGCAGTTGTCCAGGCTGTATAAGCGGATTGCAAAGCAGTACTTAAATTTTCAAATGATTTTCCGCCTTGCATTAAAGCTGTAGCATCTTTAAATCCGTTTGAAGCAGTTAGATAATCCATCTGAATCCATTGCGGGAGATGAATTCCGCCGCTTTGGAGCAAACCTGTAAAATAATCACTCCAGGATATAGCAACGGTTATATTCCCTACGGCATATTCCATAATTAAAGCCCAGCCAATTATCCATGCAATAAGTTCTCCAAAAGCAACATACGAATACGTATAAGCACTTCCTGAAACGGGAACCATCGAGGCAAATTCTGCATAAGCAAAAGCAGCAAAACTACAGGCCAAAGCCGTAAATAAAAACAAGAAAATAACAGCCGGACCACCATCTGCACTGGCTTTTCCGATGGTACTAAAAATACCGGCTCCAACGATCGCTGCAATTCCAAAAGCGGTTAAATCTCTGGTCGTTAAATGCTTTCCTAATGCATTATGACCATCTGCTTCGTTTTTTGCAACTTGTTTCAGAATATCTTCTACCGTTTTTTTTCGGAATAAACCTGATAATGCCATATTGAATTTTCTAATTTAAAATTAATTTCTTTCGGACTTTATGCTTTTATTTTGCAAATAATGCAAAAATTATCCTTATTTCAAATATATAAAACGATTTTGTTTTAGCGATACTTTTTTTTACCCTAAAGACACTCTGTTGTAAAGTTTTTTACCTACAGATTTTAACTGTTAAAATGATTCTTGCGATTTTTTTAATTATTAATCTGCACCTAAATTCTTTTAATCAGATTTTTAAAATCAGATTTAATTCATAAAGCGGTATTTTGTAAATCAAAAAAATATCAAAACAATAATATATTAACCCAAAACAAGATAACTTAGCATTACTTAAGAGTAACATAATACAAATTACCAATAATACCTTATAGTATTTTTATCAAAACTTTATTACCTGAAATTTAACTCAAATACCCTTATAACTTTTAAATCATACATACAATGAAAAAGCTCTTTTTACTATTATTATTTATCTGTCTGAACAGTTTAGCACAGGAAAATATTGATATTAATCAGTTAAATTGGCTACCAAACTCACACTCATTTTGGGTTAACGCTCAAAATAATATTGTGGTTTATGATGTTGACAAACTAAATCAAAAGAATACTATTCTCACGGATGACCAATTAAAAAAGTCTGATTTTACCGGCGAAATAGAACAATTGGTCTGGAATGAAAACAAAACAAAGGTGTTGGTTTTTACCAATTCTAAAAAAGTCTGGAGAGCCAATACCAAAGGAGATTACTGGTATTTTGACTTAACCACCGGAAAAGGAAGACAATTAGGAACCAGCTTAGAAAAATCATCTTTGATGTTTGCTAAATTTTCTAATGACAACGAAAATGTTGCCTATGTTTCTCAGCATAATATTTATCTTGAAAATCTAAATTCGGGAAAAATCACTCCTTTAACTACAGACGGAACAGATAAAATCATCAATGGAACTTTTGACTGGGTTTACGAAGAAGAACTCGCAGCCCGCGATGGTTTTAGATGGAGCCCTGACGGAAAAAGTATTTCGTTCTGGCGTGTAGATGCTTCAAAAACGAAATTTCATTTGATGATAAATAATACTGATGCTCTTTATCCTTTTACTGTTCCGGTAGAATATCCTAAAGCCGGAGAAAAACCTTCATCAGTAAAAATTGGCGTTATTGATATTGCGTCTTTACAAACAAACTGGCTCAACATTCCCGGAGAACCTGATAATAATTATTTAGTTCGAATGGAATGGATTAGCAATCAAAATGTCATGGTGATTCAGCTCAACAGGAACCAAAATCAAGCTTCTCTCTATAAGTGCGATACAAAATCAGGAGCGGCCAGTTTAATCTATCAGGAAAAATCAGATTCATGGATTGATGTGTTTGATATTTCTTCGGGAGAATATGATGTTTTTCCGTGTCAATTTGTAGATAACGGAAAATCCTTTTTATGGAGTTCTGATGCTGATGGCTGGATGCACATTTACAAAATTAGCAGCGATGGCAAAAAGAAAGAATTAATTACAACTGAAAATTTTGACGCCTATTACAAAGCTTACAATCAGGAAACTAAATCTCTTTATTATATTGCCAGTCCAAACGATGCTACACAGCGTTATTTGTACGAAACCAATTTGAATACCAGGAAAACAAAACGAGTTACTCCAAAAGAATTTGAAGGAACAAATGAATACAGTTTTTCTACAGATGCTAAATATGCCAAACACATCAATTCAAATATCAATCGCGACTACAACAAGCGTCTGGTAGTTTTATCGGGGCATAAAAAAATAGTACCTGCAGCAGCAGATTCTTTTTCGGCGCCAGAACGCAATTATTCATTAGAAAAATTTAAAGTAACCACCATCGATGGAATCGAAATAGATGGAATTATGGCTAAACCTCTGAATTTTGATGCTACTAAAAAATATCCTGTGTTTTTTTATGTTTATGGAGAGCCTATGGCATCAGTTGCAAATGATGAACCTTATTTTTATCCTCTAATAGGTTCTTTAATTCCTGAAGGATATATAGGAATAGCAATGGATAATCGCGGAACTCCGGTAATGAAAGGTACAAAATGGAGAAAATCGATTTACAAAAACATCGGAATTATCAACACTCATGATCAGGCTACGGCTGCCAAAGAAGTTTTAAAATGGAACTTTATTGATCCTGAAAGAGTTGCCATTCACGGATGGAGCGGCGGTGGCGCTGTAACCTTAAATCTGATGTTTCAGTTTCCTGAAATTTACAAAACCGGAATTGCGATCGCAGCAGTAACAGATCAGCATTTTTATGACAACATTTATACTGAAAGATATATGGGGTTACCAGAGGAAAATGAAGCTGCTTATAAAAAAGCCTCACCAGTGACACATGCAAAAAATCTAAAAGGCAATTTATTATACATTCACGGAACCGGTGATGATAATGTTCACTATAAAAATGCCGAAGTTTTAATCAACGAATTAGTAAAATATGATAAAATGTTTGATTTGATGGTTTATCCAAATCGTTCTCATAGTATATACGAAGGAGAAGGAACCAGAAAACACCTTGCAGATACTTTTGCAAAATACATCAGAGAGCATTGCCCTCCAGGAGCCAAATAAGACATACTTAACTTAAACGAGTCATCTTTCTCAGCCTTGTTATCCTCTGGAATAATGGGCTGAGTTTTTTTATGGATTACGCGATTTCTTCCCACAGATTTAAAGGATTCTTATTTAATTGTCTTAAAAAATTTAACGCAGATTTAAACAATTTAAGCTGATATCTGCAGATTCATTATAAAGTAAATCCAAAATCAAATCTGCTATAATCTGCAGAATCTGCGTGAAAAAAATCATTCTAATCTGTGGCTAAACTTAAGATAAAAAAACGTTTTTATCCGCGCTTTCACAAAATGAATCCGTGTAATCCGTATGCTATCCATCTCTTAACGCAGGCAGTTCCTTAAAATACTTACCGGATGTTGGGCTTCTCTGCTTGTTCCGTCAAAAATTTGATGACGGCAGCTGGTTCCAGCAGCGGCGATTTTCACGTTTTGAGCAGTTGAACGCACTTTTGGGAACAATGTATCTTCTCCCATTTGCATACTCACCTGATAATGTTCTTTTTCATAGCCAAAAGAACCCGCCATTCCGCAACAACCCGAATTATAAATCGTAACCCTATTATTTTTAGGCAAATTCAGCATGGCAAAAGTTGCTTCAACAGAACTCAATGATTTCTGATGACAATGTCCGTGAATTTTGATTTCTTTCTTTTCATCCGAGAATGAATCGGCTTTTATTTTTCCGTCTAAAATTTCTTTTTTAAAGAATTCTTCGATTGTAAAAGCACTTTTTGCTACTTTTTCAGCACTTTCTTTATCATCTGCCAAACGTAAATACTCATCTCTAAAGGTCAGAATTGCCGAAGGCTCAATCCCAATTAAAGGCGTATTCTCAGAAACTAAATCTTTGAAGATATTAATATTAATATCTGATATTTTCTTTGCCTCTTCCAGAAAACCTTTAGACAAATAAGTCCTTCCGCTTTCTTCGTGATGTACAATCAGAACCTCATAACCTAATTGGGTTAAGAGTTCAAAAGCATCAATCCCGATATTGACATCATAATAATTTGTAAATTCATCATTAAACAAATACACTTGCCCGTTAGGGAAATTATGATTTTGCGGTTTATGATTTTCATACCATTTCCTGAAAGTTTTTTTCGCCAAAAGCGGAACTTGCCTTTCAGGCGCAATTCCCATTGTCTTTTTCACAAGCGACTGATTCGAAATAAAATTGGTAATCGACGGAAACAAACTTCCCATTTTATTCAGTTTTGCATTGTGAGCAAAAATTTTATTTCGGGTCGAGAATCCGTTTGCTTTTTGATATTGGTATAAAAACTCGGCTTTTAAAGTCGCCACATCCACATTACTCGGACATTCACTCGCGCAGGCTTTACAACTTACACACAACTCAAAAACTTCGTATAATTCTTTCTGGTCAAATTTATTTTCTTTTTCAGAATACGTCAAATATTCACGCAATGCATTAGCCCGCGCTCGCGTTGTTTCTTTTTCATTTTTGGTCGCACGATAACTCGGACACATCGCTCCTCCTGCCGATGGTAATTTTCGGCAATCTCCGGATCCGTTGCATTTTTCAGCAGCACGCAAAATCCCTAAACTGTCTGAGAAATCCTGAAACGTTTTAATATCCGGTTCTACCCTGCCCGAAACCACACGATGGTTTTCATCCATCTTTAAAGCGTTTACAATCTTCCCAATATTTAAAACCGAATTCGGATCAAACGCTAATTTGATTCTTTTCAGCAATTCATAATTCGTCTCGCCAATCATAAACGGAATAAACTCTCCGCGCACAATTCCGTCGCCATGTTCACCGCTCAGCGAACCTCTGTATTTTTTAACCAAAATCGCCACATCAGTCGCGATGGTTCTAAAGAGTTTTAGGTCAGATGTTTTCTTCAAATTCAAAACCGGACGCAAATGCAATTCGCCCGCACCGGCATGCGCATAATAAATCGCTTCCTGTCCGTGACGCAGCATCATGGCTGAAAACTCGGCAATATAAGCCGGCAAATCACTCAATTCAACCGCTGTATCTTCTATAGAATCGGCTGCTTTATTATCTCCAACAATACTTCCTAAAAGTCCCAATCCGGCTTTTCTAAGTTCGTTTACTTTTTCAATATCGGCTCCGTAAATCTTGACAAGAGCATAACCAAAGTTATTTTTTTCTAAATCGGCCATCAAAGCATTTGCCTGATTTTCGGCATCTTCTGCATTGTTCGAAGCCACTTCAAACATCATAATCGCTTTGGGTTCACCCACCAAAAAAAATCTGTTTTTACTTTGTTCCCGATTTGTTTTCGTACAATCTAAAATCGTATCATCGATCATTTCGCAGGTGTACAAATGATGTTTCATGGCCACCACAACAGATTCCAGCGATTCCTGAATACTATGATAATGCGCCACCACCATAATATTATGAGCAGGCGGCAGATCATCAACTTTTAACGTAATTTCGGTTGTAAAAACCAAAGTTCCTTCGCTTCCGCAAAGCAATTTCCCCAGATTAATCGTAGGTTCCGCTCCTCCAAACAAATCCGATTTTAGTAAAATATCAACAGCATAGCCCGTATTTCGTCTGTGAATCTCCGGTTTCGGAAACTCCTTTATAATTTCTTCCTGCGTTGCTTTTACCGAAAGTTCGTCGTAAACACTTTTATATATTTTATTTTCTAAAGTTTTGCCTTTGGTTTTTTCGATAAATTCCGCCGAAGTCAGTTCCTTAAAAACCACTTCAGCACCATCGCTCAAAATCCCTTTAATCTCTACAATTTTATCACGCGTAACACCATACCTGATCGAAGTCGTTCCCGAAGAATTATTTCCCACCATTCCGCCAATCATACAGCGGTTAGAAGTCGAAGTATTCGGGCCAAAAAATACACCATGAGGTTTCAGAAATAAATTCAGTTCATCTCGAATCACGCCCGGCTGAACCGTAACCGTTTTTTTAATTGGGTCAAAATTCAGAATTTGGGTAAAATTCTTCGAAACATCAACCACAATTCCGTCACCAACCGTTTGTCCAGCCAGCGAAGTTCCGGCAGTACGAGGCGTAATCGAAATATTGTGTTTCCCCGCAAACCTGATTAGTTTACTAATATCTTCTATTGTTTTAGGCACCGCAACCGCTTTGGGTCTGATCCTGTAAACCGAAGCATCGGTCGAATAAAGCGTTTTATGAAGATCATCATATAAAAGTGTCCCTTCTAATGATGTTGCTAATTGTTCTAACTCCTTAACTATTGACATTATTGCTGAATTTATGGCAAACAAAAATAGGAGTTTTTTAGGTACAAAGGTACAGAGTTACAAAGGTTCAAAGGTTTTTTCCCGATTGTCATCCTGAGCGAAGTCAAAGGCTTATGAAAACCACATTAAATCCTTACCAAAAATTGGAGTTTTATTTTTAGAAGCTATTCCTGCTATCCGCTCCAATCTTTTATGCCGAACCCCGGCACAAAAGGATTTCCACTTCTATCAGGGCTAGGGCAATTGTTTTCATAAGAGAATTAATTTGGAAATTAATTTATAGAAAAGATGGTTCTTTAATAACTCTATAGCACATAAAAACGCATCCAAAAGGAGTTCCTTCTATTCCCTCAATAACCAACCAATCTAATATTCCTTTATTTATCAATTGATACAATTCATATTCGATATAATCAGGACTATAATTTAATTTTTGATATTCGGGATGGGTTCTAATAAACTCTGTTAATTTCCATTGCGAAAACTGAATTTCATTTCCACCAATATCATAAGCATAAATAACTCCATCTTTTTCAGCTGTACAGCCCTTTCCGTGAAACCAATATTCGATTCCATCGATATTTCCTTTCCTTTCAAAAAAAGTACGAGAAAACGAGCATGGATTTATATTCTTTTGATATTTTTCTTTTAACAAAGCTTCAAAAGCTCTTATAAAATCAATGTAGTCTTTTAAAGTTTTTTCTATCATAGTTTAAGGTAAGTACAAATTTAATCGAAAAGATGTTTTTTCAATAATGAAATTTTTTTTTAGAGAGCCAAATAAATATATTATTTTTCTTACTATAAAATATAATTTTATTACATTTGTCGTTCTTAAACTACGACATCAAGAATTAAATAAACTTTACTCTTGTAATATGGAGAAGATATTGGTAACAACAATACCTCTCTTTAGAAGCATGGGTTTTATTAACAAAAATGTCAAGTTATGATTACCAACACCCTTTCAGAAGAAACCGAAATCCGGCTAAGAACTTTTTTCAACCACACCATTGAGCCGGAACGTATGGCGAAAGCACTAAGGCAAGTAAATTTTATAATCGCTTAAGGAATTATGCTAGAACACGAAACTCTTAAAAACGAAATCATCAACTTAGAAAATAGCTTTTACTGGCTAAATGAATTAGCTGAAATTTTAAATCCTCATTTGGTTGTGGAGTAATTTTTAATAATAATTTTTAACAAAATCGAGGTTTTAGTTTAATCTCTATATTCAGTATGAGCGGAACGCTAACGTGCATTTTGATTACCAATTGTCTCTTAAAAACTTAATAATTTCTGTTTTCATTACAAATATGACTTGGAAATTTTTCTTTAATTAATGTTTCAAATCTATGTAGAGATACAATTGTGGTATTATCAGAAAAAGATAAATTAGCAAAACCTAAAACTTCATAACTTTCATTTTGTTCCAGCCAAACCCGCCTCACAAAAAAACAATCACCAAATCATACAAAATCGCCATAAATTAACGTTCAAATTATAATTTCTGAATTATTTACTATAGTCCGCTAAAAAAACTATTTTTGGTTTCTGTTAAAAAAGATTGAAATGCATAAAAATCAGCTACTACTTTTCTCTATTCTATATTTATTTTTCTTTGGATGGAATTCCAATGCACAAGAAAAAACCGCATACCCTAAAAACGAATTCAGAGGCGTATGGATTGCCACTGTGTTCAACATCGACTGGCCAAAAACGGCTATAGATGGCGTTGAAAAAGAAAAAGCAGATTATCTGGAGATTTTAGATGCGTATAAAAAACTAAACTACAATGCTGTAATTGTTCAGATTCGAAGTGTGGGCGACGCCTTTTATCCGTCTGAATTTGCACCCTGGTCCCGCTTTTTAACCGGAAAAGAAGGTCAGGCGCCTAATCCGTATTACGATGCATTGGCATGGATGATCGACGAAGCACACAAAAGAGGTTTTGAATTTCATGCGTGGCTAAATCCGTATCGTGCTACTTTCGATTTAAACAAACAGCAGTTAAGTCCAAATCATGATGTTTTTAAACATCCCGAATGGATGATCGAATATGGCGGAAAAATATATTATGATCCCGCACTGCCTGAAGTTCAGGAACATTTGACCAAAGTCGTAAAAGAGGTAGTAGACAAATACGATATCGATGCCATACATTTTGATGATTATTTTTACCCGTATACAGTTCCCGGAAAAGTATTTAATGACTCAGCATCGTATAAAAAATACGGTTCAGGTTTAAGCCTCTCAGATTGGCGCCGTGCGAATGTGAGCAATTTTGTACACACCATTTCAACAACCATAAAAACCAGCAAACCATGGGTACAATTCGGAATCAGTCCGTTTGGTGTTTGGCGAAATAAATCTATGGACCCAAAAGGTTCAGAGACACAATCAACATCCAATTATGACGATTTGTATGCAGATCCTGTTTTATGGATGGATCAAAAATGGATCGATTACATTTTGCCGCAATTGTATTGGAGTATGAACAACCCAAGAGCCTCTTATTCAAAATTGGTAAAATGGTGGTCTGAAAATTCTAATAATACTGCTCTATATATAGGTCATGCTTCGTATAAAATTAGAGGAGATAATGACAAAAGCTGGAACTTTGCTACCGAAATTCCAACTCAGGTTGATTTTGCCAGAAGCTTTAAAAAAGTAAGCGGAAGTGCATATTTTAGTTCTAAATGGTTCATGAACAAAAACTTTGATGTAGTACGTCTTTTAGAAGAAAACCAATATAAATATCCTGCGCTTCCTGCTCCGGTTCCTAATTTAAAACATATTGTTATCGATATTCCGGTTGTCAATGAATATCAAAAAGACAGTATGCATTATGCCTTCAATATAAAAGCGCCATTGAATACAAAAGTACGCTATATCGTACTTTATGGAGGAGAAAGTACGTCGAAAATAGACATTAACGATGCAACCAAAATTATAGACAAGATTACAGTTTGCGAAAACGAAGGAACATTTTTATTTTCGATTCCTGCCGAAAAAATGAGTCATTACAAAGCTTGTGCTGTAACATTTATTGACTATTTTGCAAACGAAAGTACGCCAACTTCTATCGACTTAAAAAAGACATTTAAAATCTATTCACCTGCACAACCTAATGAAAACAGATAATAATAAACCCTGGTTCTGGATTCCGCTTCTTAATTTCGCATCCGGTTTGCCTTATGCCGTAATCATCTCAGTTTCTGTAATTATGTACAAAAACCTGGGAATATCAAATGAAGATATTGGCGTTTATACCAGTTTATTATACCTTCCTTGGGTTATAAAACCACTTTGGAGTCCGTTTATTGAACTAACAGGAACCAAAAGAAAATGGTTTTTATCGATGCAATTGCTTATTTCGATTGCCTTTTTATTAGTAGGATTTACGATTCCTGCAAATGGTTTTTTCATGATGACACTGGCTATTTTCTGGGTAGCCGCTTTTGCTTCGGCATCAAATGATATTGCGAGTGATGGCTTTTATTTATTGGTTTTACCAAAAGAGCAGCAATCTTTCTTCCTCGGAATCCGAAGTACTTTTTACAGACTTTCGATGCTGGCCGGAAACGGTTTAATTGTTTTATTTGCCGGTTATCTGGAACATAAATACGGAGACAATACAAAAGCCTGGTCCTATACAATGATTTTTGTTGGTTTACTGATGACATTTATTACAATTTACAATTTCATCTTTACTCCAAGAAACGAAATAAACGCATCCGAAAGTAAGGATAAAGCCCATCATCAAAGTTTTGGAACTATATTTATCAGTTTCTTTCAAAAAAAACAAATTGGATTAATTCTGGCTTTTATTCTTGTTTTCAGACTTGGTGAATCCCAGTTACTTAAAATGTTAAGTCCGTTTTTACTCGACGGAAAAGAACTGGGTGGAATGGGATTAGATACTGAAGCCGTTGGAATAATCTACGGAACTTTAGGCATTTTTGCCTTAACAATTGGTGGTATTTTAGGTGGTATTGCCATCTCTAAACATGGTCTTACAAAATGGATGCTTCCTATGTTTCTGGCTATGCATCTTCCTATTCTTGGTTTTATCGGCTTAGCCCATTTTCAGCCTCAGGAAATTTTTCACCTGCATTTAGATCTGTTTTTTTTCGAAATCAATTCACCTCTTAACCTCTATACCTGTATTACTGTTATTTTGGAACAATTTGGATATGGCTTTGGTTTTACAGGTTTCATGATGTATTTAATACATGTTGCCGAAGGAGAATCAAAAACAGCTCATTATGCCCTTGCAACAGGTTTTATGGCATTAGGAATGATGCTTCCGGGAATGTTAAGTGGTTTTATACAAAAATATTTAGGCTACGAAAATTTCTTTATTTGGGTATTACTGGCGACAATTCCAGGTTTGGTGCTTTCCAGATTTTTAGATTTCCCAAAAGATTTTGGTAAAAAAACAGAATAACAGCTATATATAACGCCCATGAAAATCAATGAAAACATCCAGGTTGAACGAAACCTGAAAGCAATTGAATTGGAAAAAGCAGGAGAAATTGAAAAAGCAATTGCGTTATACGAAGAAAATATTAGTGAAGGTTTTAAAGGAAATCATCCTTATGACCGATTGGCAACCATTTACAAAAACCAGACAGATCTTGATAATGAGATTCGGGTTTTAGAAAAAGCCATTATTGTGTATGAAGAAATAACCATCGAGGACCGACTCGAAGGCTTACCAAAACTTTTCCGTTTTAAAAACCGACTCGAAAAAGCTTTACACACCAAAACCCAGCTTGCCAAACAAAAGAAAAGCAAGCTTAAATAAGCATCAACTTTAGCGCATTTTATCATGAACAGCCTAAAACGAACCAATTCAGACGATATCGATTTTATAAATCTAGTTGCTCTATTAGATAAAGATTTAGCAATTAGAGACGGAGATGATCACGCTTTTTACAACCAGTTCAATAAAACCGATAAAATAAAACATACTATTGTTTATTACGAAAATAACATTCCTGTTGGCTGTGGTGCTTTTCGCGAAAAAGAAAGCGACAAAACCGAAATCAAAAGAATGTACGTTCATCCTGATTACAGAAAAAAAGGGATTGCCTCTGCCGTTTTAGCAGCATTAGAAATCTGGGCAAAAGAAGTTGGTTACACATATACCATTCTGGAAACCGGAAAAAATCAGCCGGAAGCCATCAACTTATATCAAAAATTAAATTATACCATAATTCCAAATTATCCTCCTTACGAAAAGATGGATAATAGTGTCTGTATGAGAAAGACTTTATAATAATGAAAATTACTGCCGAAGCATTACGACAAAAAATAGGACAATTCTTTTTTCCTGCCGTTTTTATAAATGATACCGAAGAAAATATTCAGGAAACTGAACGTTTAATCAAAGAACACAATATTGGCGGACTAACCTTTTTTCATAGTCGCGCCAGCGCTGCAACGAATTACGAGAGCAAGAAAAAAGTTGTTTTTAATGATGATAGTTATCAAAAAATAAAAGACCTTATTGTTCGCTACCAAAAAGCAGCTTCTACCCCACTTTTAATTAGCATTGATGCGGAATGGGGCTTGGCAATGCGTATCGAAAAAACACCACAATATCCGTATGCGATTACACTTGGTGCTTTGCCTGAAAACAAATCCAATCTGGTTTACGAAGTTGGAAAACAAATTGGTCTGGATCTCAAAGCGGCCGGAATTCAGTATAATTTATCGCCTTTGGCAGACATCAACAACAACCCGAATAATCCCGTAATTGGGTATCGTTCTTTTGGAGAAAACAAAGAAAAAGTTGCCGATTTCTCTATTGCATATCTAAAAGGAATGTCTGAAGTTGGCGTTTTAGGCTGTCTGAAACACTTTCCCGGACACGGAAACACCAATGTCGATTCGCATTTAGGATTACCCGTTTTAAACGAAACGCTGGAAGAATTAATGCAGAACGAATTGTATCCATTCATTAAAGGAATCGAAAACAAAGTCGATTCGATTATGATTGGACATTTGGCTGTTCCGAGTTTAAACAACGGAAAAGATACTTCTGCAACCTTATCAAAAGCAGTCATTCAGGATCTTTTGCGTGATAAATTAGGCTACGACGGTTTAATAATTTCTGATGCCTTAAATATGCACAGTGTTTCTCAATTGTACGATACAAAAGGTCAACTCGAATGGGAAGCTTTTAATGCCGGAAACGATGTTTTATGCTTTGCCGAAAATGTTCCCGAAGGAATCGAAGCCATTTTTAAAAATGCATCGCCAGATCGTATATTCGAAAGCTATACCAGAATCATGAAAGCCAAAGAAAAAGCTGGAATTCTTTCTGGAAACACTACTGCTTCGGGCGAATTAAATTTCGAAAAAACATCTCAACTAAATCTTGAAATTGCTCAAAATGCTATCACAAAAATCATTGATAATCGCAATACAGAATTAGCCTTTGAGGCTCAGGAAAACAACAAATTAGCTAAACTGAGTTTATATAAAAATACCGAAAACAGATTCTTTAAAACCTTAAACTCAAAATTACAATCCCCAGAATTTGCTTTTGAAAATCCAGAAATTTCAGATGTTTCAACAATCAAAAAACTATTAGAAAATTTCGAAACCATTTTGATTTCACTCTTTGTTCCAAAAGCAAAACCAATGAACAATTTCGAAATTAGTAATGAAGTTTTAGAACTCCTTACTAATTTGCTGCAAACCAAAAAATGCATCGTTTATGTTTTCGGAAATCCGTATGCTTTACCTTTAATTCCAAATCTTAAAAAGGCGTCAGGATTGGTTCAGGCATATCAGGATTTTGAAGAATTTCAAAAAACAGCAGGAATTCAATTTTTAGAAAACATTTCAACCAACAGCACTCTACCCGTAAACATTGAAATACAATAAGTTATAATTCAAAATAACTAAAAACTATAAACTTATAAATATTAATAATTACATCTTATTGTTAGAAGTATGACTTATACCCTACTTTTGCACCAGAAATAAATTTTTAACGTAAAACGAAAAATATGTCTTTAGTAGGAAAAAAATTCCCAAGTATTGCAGTAGATGCTATCTCAGAAATGGGTGACAACTTAAAAATCAACATTTTTGAAGAAGCAGTAAACAACAACAAAAAAGTATTATTGTTTTGGTACCCAAAAGATTTTACTTTTGTATGTCCAACTGAATTACACGCCTTTCAAGCTGCATTACCAGAATTTGAGCAAAGAAATACTATCGTAATTGGTGCTTCTTGTGACACAAACGAAGTTCACTTTGCCTGGTTAAATACGCCAAAAAACAATGGTGGAATCGAAGGTGTTACTTACCCAATTTTAGCAGATACAAACCGTAACTTAGCTAACATTTTAGGTATTCTTGATATCGAATCTACAAGCTACAGCGAAGATACAGACTCAGTAATCATCGAAGGTTCAAACGTAACTTACAGAGCTACTTACCTTATCGACGAAACCGGAAAAATCTTCCACGAAAGTGTAAACGATATGCCATTAGGACGTAACGTAAACGAATACTTAAGAATGGTAGACGCTTACACTCACATCCAGACTAAAGGCGAAGTTTGTCCTGCAAACTGGGAAGCTGGTAAAGAAGCTATGTCTGCAGACAGAGTAAGTACTGCTGAATACTTAAGCGCAAACTAATTTTTAATTAGTTTCTGAGATACTAAGATGCTAAGGTTCTAAGATTTATTCTTAGACCTTAGTAACTTAGAAATCAAATCCTCTTTCAAAAAATCTCAAAAAAATTATAGCTGCTAAAATCAACAAAGGTTCAAAAAACTCTGAACCTTAGAATCTTAGCACCTTAGAATCTCAAAAAATAAAAACTATGTTAATCGACTTAAACGAAGATACGTTAGCAGATTTAGTTGCTAAAAACGAAAAAGTAGTAGTACAATATTCAGCTTCATGGTGTGGAAATTGCCGTATTATGAAACCAAAATTCAAAAAACTAGCCACAGAAAATGAAGCTATCACTTTTGTTTTGGTTGATGCAGAAAACTCTCCTGAGTCAAGAAAATTAGCCAATGTAAGTAACCTGCCAACATTTGCAACTTTCGTAAACGGACAATTAGTTGGCGAAACACAAACCAACAAACAAGAAGTTTTAATCGAATTAGTAAACGCAATTGCGTAAATCGATTATTAGATTTTTAGACTGTTAGATTTTTCGAATCTTATCTAAAAATCGAATCATCCAGTAATCTAAAAATCTAAAAAATGAAATTACCAGTAATAAAGCAATTAACCCAATTCATCGAAGAAAACGATCAGGATTACATCATAGAAACGATCGAAGTTCTAGAAGCAATGACTGAAATTCCTTCATTAAAAGATGAAGAATTAGATGTAATTGGCGAATTAATATCCAATATGTACGGTGCACTTGAAGTTCATAAAATGGTCGTTCAGGGCACAGATAAAAAAGAAGCTTTAAACGCGTTTATGAAACGTGTTTTAGGCTCAATCGATAAATAATCGGCCTCTTTTTCTAAGAAAAAACAAAAAAACATGACTCAAAAAACGCTTTCATTCCAAGGGAGCGTTTTTTTTTAGTTTTCAGTTTCACTTACTCCTTGTTTTACAAACTACCACAATAAATCTAAAATCCATAATCATCAGGGCGAGCCACCATTAGAAAAAGGGGCTAACCTGCTTTGTCTCTATTCGCCCCTTTCTCTAATGCTGTCGGGCTGTACGCGCTACTTCGGTAGCCTGCTCCCATCCCTCTCGCGGCACATCGGTTTCAATAGACTTTTTTAGTTTAATTTTAAACTATTTTCTGCTCCCACAAAGTCGGCAAAGTCGAAGATTCAAGAATACAAAAGTTCTTCATCTGTATACAGACCAACAGTTTTGATACACAAATATGTGAAAGATCCATTATCTTAAAACTCGCCTAATTCTAATTGCAACCCATAACAAATACTTTTAGATTCAAATATTAATCCTTACTTTTGAGCCTCATTAATTTAAACAAACATCATGGCTTCAATAACATTAGGAGGAAATCCAGTTCATACATCAGGAGAGTTA